>MDSV01214704.1_pt1 | contig 22712 bp, 19 predicted proteins | sample 810851 | NCBI WGS metagenome assembly MDSV01 (sample SAMN05326640, study PRJNA326480) | marine metagenome | isolation source: seawater | place: Atlantic Ocean: North East | collected 2012 | reverse complement strand
GCGACCGCCACCGCCTCCTGTCGCTCATTGGCCGCCTCGACCAGCGCAACCTCGGCAAAGCCGCGCGCGAGATCATCCGGCGCGATCGTCTCGCGCCACGCCTCCCAGCGATCGGTGGCCTCGGCCGGCGCGAAGGCGGCGGCGAGCACCGCGTGCCGGGCAGCGCGTTCGGGCTCCGGCGTCTCGAGAGCCCTAAAATCGGCCCTGGTCAGACCGAGACGCGCGATCAGCCGCGCCATTTCATATTGCGGGTGGCTGCGGATCGAGGGATCGGGCATGGCCGGGTTGAGATCGGGCGCCGTCAGCGCCTGAAAATCCGCCTCCGGCATGGCGGTATCGAGGCCGGGAAGCACGATCACGCCGTTTTCCATCTCGGCCGCCGCCGCGATCAGCCCCGCCACCGCGGGAACCGAACCGGTGGAGCCGGCGATGATAACGGGCGATGAAAGGGTCCGCAGCCGTTCCGCCTCGCCGGCAAGCAGGCCGTTGCGATGAGCGACGGCGGAAGAACGGCCGAGTTCATCGAGCCGGCCCGGCCAGTAGATCGCCGCGATGCCGAGAAATTCGGCGGTCAACTGCCACCAGACCGCGTAATTGTCCTGCTCCAGCGCCGAAAGGCGATCCCAGTCGACGCCTTCGGTCTCCATCGCGTCGATCAGTTCGGCAAGGTCGCGGGCAAGCCACACCGCATCCGCCGGGCTCGCCGGCGCCACCAGCGGCGAGCCGCCATGCAGGCCGGCAAGCTCGTCGGAAAGCCGGTTGCGCCAGGGCAGGATCAGCCCGGCAAGCTCCAGCAGGCGCGGCACCGGCTCGATCGGCGGCAAGGCTTCGGCGGCCTCCGGCAGGCTTTCGCCCAAAAAACCCTCATCCTCGTCGACTTCGCCAAGCGCGCGGATTTCCGGCAGGATCGCCGCCTCGCCGCCGAGCTTGTCGGCAAATGAGGCGCGCAATTCGCGCACCGCACGACGGGTGGGCAGGAATATTTTCACATCGGCGAGCGCCAGCGGATTCTTGGGGTCGTGACGGAATTGATCCGTCAGGCTGCCATCAAGCAGGCGGGCGGCAAGGCTGTCCAGAAACGCAACGCCCGGCGGTATCGTCCACAATCTCGCCCGTGTCACCCGTTCGCTCCCGTGCTGCCAATCCTCGGGTTTTACGGAGCATGGTGAGCGGACGCAAGCGCCGTTCCCTCATCCGGCCTTCGGCCACCTTCTCCCCAAGGGGAGAAGGGGACGCCGGCGAGGCCCGACCTTTCCGCGATATTCGGCGATTGCTGCATGCTCCCCCTCGCCCCGGAGGGGAGAGGGTGGCGCGCATGCGCCGGGTGAGGGGAGACAGCCTATACTCGAAACACAAGAGTGGAGAGGAGTGAAACCTCCCTCCTCCCTACAGCGCCGCCGCCAGCTCCCCGGCTCGCCCACCGGTAAGCCGCACCCGCCGCCCCGCGCCTTCCTCGGAAAAAGTCAGCCGCAAGGCATCCTTCGGAAGCACCCCCTCACCCCGATCGGGCCACTCGATCAGGCTGATTCCCTCCGCCAGCGCCTCATCAATACCGAGTTCGATCAGTTCGTCGGCGTCGGACAGGCGGTAGAGGTCGAAATGCCAGATCGGCGGTTCGCCGTCATAGACCTGCACAAGGGTGAAGGTCGGGCTCGGCACCTCAAGTTCGGGATCGCCGAACCGGGCGCGGATCAGAGCGCGGGCGAAGGTCGACTTGCCCATGCCGAGATCGCCGTTGAGCAGCAGGCAGTCGCCGACAATCAGAAACGGCGCGAGGCGCCCGGCAAAGGCAATGGTGGCGGCTTCATCGGGGAGAAAGACACTGGTCATTCGGCCGCAATGATATCGGCGGACCCCTTTTCCTCGACGGCATCGGGAATCCGGCAGGAGACCGTGGTGCCGGCGCCGGCTTCGGAATCGATGAAGATCTTGCCGTGATGAAGGCCGACGAAGCTTTCGACGATCGCAAGGCCAAGGCCCGCGCCGGCATATTGCGCCTGCCGTCCGCCCGATTCGAAGCGGGAGAACACGTTTTCAAGCGCGTCATCGCTGATGCCGGGGCCGCTGTCTGTGACGGTGAAGACGAAATCGCCGTTTTCCCGCCAGCATGACAGCGCGATGATCGAGCCGCGCGGGGCATAGCGGATGGCATTGCCGAGGATTTTCAGCAGAACCTGTTTCAGCCGCTGGAAATCGGCGGTGATCTCGCCGAGCTTCGGCGGCGCGGTGATTTCCAGCGTCACCCCGGTTTCCTGCAGCCGGCTCGAAATATCGTCGGCGACCGAATCGATCAGATCGTCGAGCGACATCCGGTCGCGCTCGAGCTGGAGAATGCCGGCATCGGCCGATTTCAGATCGATCATGTCGTTGACGATCGTCATCAGCACCGAGGAGGAATTGGCGATGTGATCGACATAATTGCTCTGGCGCGCCGTCAGCGGCCCGATTTCCGGCGATTTCAGCAGCTCGGCGAAGCCCATGATCGAGGTCAGCGGCGTGCGCAGCTCGTGGGAGACGTGTTCGAGGAAGGCGTTCTTGATTTCCTCGGCCTTGCGCAGCGCGTCGTTCTTCTCCGTCAGCGCGCGCTCGACATTGACCGAATCCGTCTTGTTGACGAAGGTCAGCATGGTCTGGGCGTTGGGAAGGGGCGTCACCGCGTAGTCGAGCACCACGCCCGACGCCAGTTCCAGCCGGCCCTGGCGCGACACGCGCTCGTCGTCGAAGGAGGTGATCATCCGCGCAAACAGCCGCCAGCCCTTTGCCGCTTCCTCGTCCTTCTCGCCGATCTGCATAAGCGCGCGAATATGGGTGCCGGGTTCGGCCTCGTTCTCGCCGATCCGCCACAGGCCGAGAAAGGCCGGGTTGGAAAGCTTCAGCCGCCCGTCCGGGCCGAACACCGCGACCCCTTCGGAGAGATGATCGATGGTCTCGCCCTGAACCTTGACCAGCGTGTTGTAACGGGTCTTGAGCGCCACCTGCTCGGTGTGATTTTCAAACACCCAGGTGGTGCCGCCGCGCGGATGGGCGGAGGCGAACACGCTGAGCGTCTCGCCGCTCGGCAGATACCAGAGGTCGTTATAGGGCGCGACCGAGTGATAGACCGACAGCGCCTTGTCCTTCCACTCGCGCCACAGATGCGGCTCCGGCAGCTTGCCATCGGCGCGCAGGCGCTCGAAAAGTTCGCCATTGTCGGGATGGCTTTCAAGAAAGCCCATATCGAGCTTCCAGAGTTTCTCGAACGCCTGATTGTAGAATTTCAGCCGCCGGTCGGCATCGAAGATCGCGACCGCGGTGTTGAGATGGTTCAGCGTATCGGCATGGCTTTCAAGCGTCTGTTCCAGCGCCGTCTCGGATGCCTGCAAGGCGGAGACGTCGATCGCAATGCCTGCCGAGCCATCGCCGGTCGGCACTTCGGTCAGGTCGTAAAAGGCGCGTTCGCCGGCGGTCACCACCGGCTGGCGGCCCTTGAAGGGCGCGCCGGCCCTGACCTTGCCATCAAGCTTTTCCTGGGTGGCGGCCGACAGAAGCATGCGGTTTTCGCCAAGCGCGTCCTCGGCGTCCTTCGCCTCGACGGCTTCGGCATAGGCGCGGTTGACCCAGATCAGCCGGCCCTCGCCATCGCGCTGCCAGGCCGGCGCGTCGACGCCGTTCAGCAGCGTCTCGAACCGCGACAGCGAGGCCTTGGCGCGCTTGTGCTCCAGCTTCAGCTCGGCGAGTTCCGCGCGCAGCGATTCCAGCGCGCCGAAGCGCACATGGGCGCGTCCGCCGGTGGTGCCGCCGATCACTTCCAGCACATAGCCGCCCCTGGTCTCCGCCAGCATTTCGAAGGCCTTGGCGCGGTTGCGCAATGCGGCAACCGCGGCGTCGAGCTGTTTGGTGCTGCCCGGCGACAACCAGTCGGAAAAAGCGAGAAACGCGTTATCGTCTTCGGGAGCCCCCGCTTCATCCGGAAGCGCGCCCAGAAACTCCGGTTCGCTCTCGGGACCTTCCCAGAAAATGATGCGGCGGTTTTTTTCCGCGTTCAGCGCCTTGAGATTGGAAATCCGCTCGCGCTCGGCCTCGAGTTCGGCGGCGAGCCGCTGGTTTTCGGCCTCGGTGCGGCCGCGCAGGCGCATGAACCAGAGGGTGGAGAGCACGGTGGCGGCCAGAACCCCGCCAAAGGTCGAAAGCGCCATGACCTCGCGCGAGGACAGCATCGGCGGCGCGGCTTCGGCGGCAAAGGCTGAAGCCGCCGTCAGCGACAGCGCGGTGCCAGCCAGAAGCAGACGAAACGCCTGCCGCCCGACGCGACCATGCCGCTTGTTCTTGTGAGTGCCGCCCCGGCCCATCTAACCATCCGTCATTCCGGCGATCCGCGCTGCTGGCGGAATCGCCATTGTCGAGGCAGCGCCGCTTTTTTCCGAAGCGGCTTTGCCCCAAGGCATTTCATGTTCGTGAAGATCCGGCCGATTGCCGAATCGCGCCCCTTCAAAACATAGACGCTTGACGAATCCGCGAAAAGAGTCCGGCGGAAATAAAGCAAGCGCCCGCGTTCTGACCGGCGTTTTGCCAGATTATGCGGACATGCTTTCGGAAGTCTTAAAGGGTAGGCGTCAGCCTTCAGGCGAAGGCCGGGGCCGGCCGCTCGCGCACCGTCAGATGCACCAGCGCCGAGACAAGACCGAGGACGATCGCGGCATACCAGATCATGTCGTAATTGCCGTAGCGGTCGAACCACGCTCCGCCGAGCCAGACCCCGGTGAAACCACCGATCTGGTGGCTGAGGAACACGAAGCCGAACAGCGTGCCCATCGACCGCGGGCCAAACATCACCACGATCAAACCGCTGGTGAGCGGCACGGTGGAAAGCCAGAGACCACCCATCATCATGCCGAAGATCAGCACCGATGCGGGCGTCAGCGGCAGCCATATGAACACGAGAATAACCACGGCTCTCAGCGCGTAGATCGCCGCCAGCACATGGGGCTTGGCGAAGATATTGCCGAGCTTGGAGGCCAGCAGCGTGCCGAAGATGTTGCCGAAACCCGCCAGCGCCAGCGCCTGCAGGCCGAGCCCGCGCAATTGCGACGGCGACATGCCGGTGCCGGCGCAGAAATTCTGCACATAGGTCGGCAGGTGGGCGGTGATGAAGGCGAGGTGAAAGCCGCAGACGAAGAAGCCAAGCCCCAGCATCAGGAAGCTGGTATGGCCGAAGGCCTGCCTCAGGGTTTGCGGCAGATCGATCGGCGGCGGCGCGCTTGCGCCGGGCGCCTGCTTCACCTTGAGGAAGGGGATCGCGAACGCCATCGGCACCAGGAGCACCGTCAGGATCGCCATCGTCATGCGCCAGTCGAAATGGGTGATCAGGAAGGCGACCAGAAACGGCAGGATCGCCTGCCCGGCCGAGCCGGTGGCGGACGCCACGCCGAGATAGAAGCCGCGCTTTTCCGGCGGCGCGGCGCGGCCGACGACGGCAAGCACCGTGCCGAAGGCCGTGCCGGAAATGCCCATGCCGACCAGCACGCCCGCGCCCATATGCTGGGCAAAGGGCGTGGTGCCGATGATCGAAATGCCCATGCCGATCACATAGAAGGCGAAGCCGAGCCACATCGCGCGCCGGTCGCCATATTTATCGGCCAGCATGCCGAAAAACGGCTGGGCAAGCCCCCAGACCAGGTTCTGGATCGCAAGCGAGATCGAGAAGATTTCCAGCCGCCCGCCGAACAGGTCGTTGGACAGCGGCTCGATCACCCCGCCGAGCACCGAGCGCACTCCGAAGGACAACGCCAGCACGAGCCCGCCTGCGACCATGATGCTGGTCATGTTCTGGGTGGTTTCCGATTGCCCGCGCATCTGTCCCTCAAACCCTCCGAAAATTCCGATCTAGCAGCGTTTCCGCCATAAGAACAGTGAATAGATTTGAAGGATAACCAAGGTTTCAGTGATGTATCGGGCCTCTATTGCCGCCCCATCAGAGCGGCGCAATTTAAAGTGGCTTGTAGGCGACCGCCTCGATCTCGACCAGGATATTGATCATCAGCCGCGCCTCGGTGGTCGAGCGGGCGGGAAACTTGCCCTGTTCGAAAAACGCGGAATAAGCCTTGTTGAACCGGGCGAAATCGCGGGCGTCGTGCAGCCATACCGTGGTCTTGCAGATATCGGAGAGTTCGCAGCCGGCGAGCTTCAGCGCCTCCTCGATATTGCGCATCACCTGCGCGGTCTGGGTCTCGACGTCATGGGCCACGACCGAGCCATCGGCAAGGGTCGGCACCTGGCCGGAGACATAGACGAAATCGCCGGCCCGGACGGCCGGGCTCAGGGGCGCGGGATTGGACGCGCCGCCTTCGGCATGAAAATATTCGATCTTGCTCATGGGGGGCCTTTCTTCGGATTTGGCAAAATGGACCGTCATTCTCCAGCACACCTGCCACAGAAAAACCGCATCGCGCAACGCGCCAGAGCGCCGTAGCAGTGCTGCGGCCCGCTTCGCCAACGAAGGCTTCCCCGATCCCGATCCATCGGCTATGCATCGGTAAATCAACCCGAACCAGAGGAGAGGCCGGATGAAACGACTGGAAGGGCGGGTCGCGCTCGTCACCGGCGGCGTCGGCGGCGTCGGCGCGGCGGTGGTGAAGGATTTTCTGGCGGAGGGCGCCGCCGTCATCATCAGCGATATCCGCGCCGACAAGGTGGACGAGGCGGTCGCGGGTCTCAAGGCCGAGGGCCATGCCGTGGCGGGGGCGGCCGCGAGCATCACCGATTACGATGCCTTCAAGTCTGCCGTGGAGGCCGCGAGCGGCGAACTTGGACCGGTCGATATCGTCGTCGCCAACGCCTTTGTCGGCGGCACCGCGCCCACGCTCGACAAGACCACGCCGGAAAGTTTCCGCCAGGATGTCGCCGACAATCTCGCCGGCACGTTCAACACCGTGCGCGCGGTGATCGATGGCATGAAGGCGGCCAGGCGCGGCGCGATCGTGGTGATCGGCTCGGTCAACGGGCTCACCACGCTCGGCCAGCCGGCCTACAGCGCCGCCAAGGCAGGGCTTGAAAGCCTGACGCGAACCATGGCGACCGAATACGGCGAACACAATATCCGCGCCAACATCATCTGCCCCGGCACGGTGCAGACGCCGGCCTGGGACGCGCGGATCGCACAGAAGCCGGACGTGCTGGACGGTCTCACAAAATGGTATCCGCTTGGCCGCGTCGCCACCCCCGGCGACATCGCAAAGGCGGTGACCTTCCTTGCCTCCGAAGATGCCGCCTTCATCTCCGGCGTGACGCTGCCGGTCGATGGCGGGCTGATGGCCGGCAATCTGCAAATGGCGCGCGAGCTGACGCTGGAAGATCGCTGAGGCGATCCGCAGGACCGCGCCGAAAGGACATGATGTGACGTTTGAAGACCTCGAAACCCCCGCCCCGCTCGTCAATCTGGCCATTGTCGATGCCAACCTGAAGCGCATGCAGGATTATTGCGATAGCCACGGCATCAGGCTGCGGCCGCATATCAAGACTCATAAGAGCATCGCCATGGCAAAACGCCAGTTGGCGCTCGGCGGGCGTGGCATCACCTGCCAGAAGCTCGGCGAGGCCGAGGTGATGGCCGATGCCGGGATCGACGATATCCTGATCTCCTATCCGCTGATCGGCAAGGCGAAGCGCCTCGCCGCCCTCGCCGCGCGGGTGAGGATGACCGTTGCGATCGATAGCGAGCAAGCCCTTGCCACTGCCGCCGAGGCAGCCGCGATCGCCGGATGCCCGATCGACGTGCTGGTCGAATTCGACAGCGGCGCGAAACGCACCGGCGTGGTGCGGGTCGAGGATGCGCTGGCGCTTGCCCGCAAGGTTGCCGAAACGCCGAATCTGACCTTTGCCGGGCTGATGACCTATCCCGCGAACGAAAATACCGTCGCCTTCGTCAACGCCGCCCGCGCCGCCTTCGATGACGCCGGCATTGCCATTCCGATGGTCTCGGGCGGCGGCACGCCGGACGCCTTCAGCGTCCACACGCTCGGCGTGATCGACGAACTTCGCGTCGGCACCTATATCTACAATGATCGGATGATGATCGGCGCAGGCCATGCCGGCCTTGCCGATTGTGCCTTCGACGTGATCGCCACCGTGGTGAGCCGCCCGGAGGAAAACCGCGCTATCATTGATGCCGGCTCGAAGACGCTCACCAGCGATCCCGCCGGCAAGGGCGGGTCGGGCCATGGCCTGATCCGCGCCTATCCCGATGCCGTGATCGACCGACTGAGCGAGGAACACGGCATGGTCGACCTCACGCACTCCGCAGCCAAACCCGAGATCGGCGAAAAGCTGCGGATCGTGCCCAACCATGTCTGCCCAGTCACCAACCTGCATGACGCGATCTGGGTCGAGGCCGACGGCGAGATCAGCGAATGGCCGGTGGATGCGCGCGGCCTGACCCGATAGGCGGAGCGCGTCCAGCCGGCATCGGCTGACAGCGCCTGATGTAAAGGCCTCAGGCCATCGCCGCCTTCATCGCCCGAATTGCCACGGCATCGGTGCGGCGGGGCGCGGCGCTCTCAAACCCCTGCAGCTTCAAGCCTTCGGCCTGATGGCGCATCGTGCAGGAGGCATGCAGTTCGCTGACGCCCGGGATCGCCAGAAACAGATGGGCGTTTTCGGGAGTGAGCCCGCCGCCCGGCATCAGCGCGATCCGTCCGTCCGCCGCCTTCGCCAGTTCGGCAATCAGCTCGCGACCCTCGCTGGCGCGCTGCTCCTGCCCGGATGTGAGAATGCGCGGAATGCCGAGCGCGACCGCCGTCTCAAGCGCCGCGAAGGGATCGCGGGTCAGGTCGAAGGCGCGGTGCAGGGTGATATCCATGCCACCGACAGCCGCGATGAGGGTCGCTAGCCCATCCGCGTCGAGATCGTGATTGCGGTCGAGCGCGCCGATGACCACGCCGGCAATGCCCGCCGCCCGGCAAAAGGCGATATCGCGCAGCATGGTTTCGAACTCCCGGGCGGAATAGACGAAGCCGCCGGCGCGCGGACGGATCAGCACATGGACGGGCACCGGCGCGGCGGCGGCGATTTCGATCAGCCCGGTGGACGGCGTCAGTCCGCCCTGGTCGAGTGCCGCGCATAATTCGATCCGGTCTGCGCCGGCTTCCACCGCCGTATCAAGTCCGCCGATATCGCCGACACAGATTTCCAGAAGTGTGGTCATGAACGTCTCCGGTCGAGAAAGAAGACCAGCAGCGCGCCGGCGAACCCGGCGGCGGCGGACAAGATAGCGGTTCCCGCATAATCGGTCACCTTGGTGCCGATCGCGAATTGGGCGGCGGCGATGCCGGCGCTGGCGAACATGTTGACGGATATCAGCGAGGCGCCGAGCCCGGCCTTGTGGGCGATCAGGTTCTGCAGATAGGTGACCGGGATCGAGATGATCGCCGCCGCCCCGAGGCCGGCGATCCCCGTCAGCGCATAGGCCTGCCACACCGCGGTGATATTGCCGAGCAGAAACAGATAGGCTGCGTAAATCACCGTGCCGACAATCAGGATCGCGACCTGCGGCACATAGCGTTCCGCATAACCCCAGCCGATGATGAACACGATCTCGAGCGCGGCGACGATGCCGACCAGCACGCCGATATCGGCGACCGCGCCGCCGGCCTGATCGGTCACGATCAGCGGCAGCACCGCAGCGTTCATATGCAGCATGGCGGTCATCAGGGCAATCGCCAGCAGACGCAGCCACAGCCCGCGCTGCGAGAACGCCGCAAACGCCCTGAAAAAGGACTCCGCCGGCCGCACCCGCAGCGACTTATCCGGTTTTGCCATGCCGAAAACGAACAGCGCGAGACAGGCAAGCGAGGCCATGCCGGCAAACAGAAAGGCGGGCAGCATGTTCCTGCTTTCGGCAAGCGCGACGCCGACCACGCCCGGCACCAGCACCCAGGAGAGCGACAGCACCGCCCTGATGCCGGAATTGACCGACGCCACCTCCGCCGAGGGCAGGCTTGCCGTTTCGGTGCGGACATTGGCGAACAGCAGCGGATAAAGCGCCGTGAACAGCGGAATGAACGCTACCTTCGCCAGCGCGAAGCTGCCGATCGACGGCAGAAGGTAGACGCTGGTGAAGCCGACGAAGCCCGAAACGGCGCAAATCGCCAGCATCAGCCGATAGCTGCCGAGCCGGTCTGTGAGGTTGCCGATCAGAACGCTTGCCGCCACCGAAATCAGCGCGCCCGCCGCCATCACCAGCGCATAGCCCCGGTCGCTCATGCCGAGCTCCTGGATGCCGATGACCGAGAGATAGGGCGCGGTGGCGGCACCCGCGAAGCCGAAACAGAAAACGCCCGTCGCCGATATGCGGATCGACGGGTTTTTCAGGATAAGCGAGACTGCGTTGGACATGGGGTCAGGCCGTCGGAGGAGAGGCGTTGTCGGAAGATCGCGCAAAGCGCAATATCCGCAATCGCGCCGCGGCGAAAGCCTCCCTCGCTGTTGTCGGCAGGCAGCGCCCGTGACTATTCAGCGCCGGGATGCCCATGGCTTATTCCCCGCCGTCATGTGCCGCCTTCCACCGCTTCGAGGGCCGCGGCTCAGGCGCATAGGTAAAATCGCGCTGGAACGGGTAGCATGGTCCGCGCCGCCTGTGGTTGGGCAGGGCCTCGATATCCTGGTTGACAGCGCCGTCGGTGAGCGCCATCAGGTTCGGATTGGCGATCGGCGCGAGCTCGGGCGAGAGATAGCCGGACTTGACCACCAGCAGCCGGAAGGCTTTCGGATCAAGGCCGAGCTGGGTGAAATCCGCGATGTTGTGGTAGGGACGCCGGCGCGCCGATAACACGATGGTGATGCCGCCGGTTTTGACCACGGCCTGCCGCTCGTCGGGCCCTGCCGGATCGTCAAGGCGGATGACCCGGGCCGTGGCGGTCGCCGACGGGCTTCTGTCATCGAGCGTGCCGCCGATGAAAAGATCGAGCACCGCGCCCTTTCCGGCTGCGAAACAATCCTCCACCGCCGGCCGGTCGGCAATGCCGGCGATCAGGGCGTCGTCGAAGCCGCGTTCCATCAGCGCCACCAGAACATCGGCGCGATCGCCGACCCCGCCGCCGGTGGGATTGTCGCCGGAATCGGCGAGGATGACGGGTTTCGTGTCCGCCCGCTCGGCGATCTCCAGCATTTCTTCCAGCGGGCCGGTGACGGGGCCGAAGGCGAAGTCGGCGCGGGCATCCCAGTAGGACAGCGCGATTTCGGCCGCCGCTTTTTCCGCCGCCACCCAGTCGGTGGCTGTCACCACGGCGCAGGCGGTGGCGCGTGGTTCGTCGGCCCAGACATAGCCGACCATCAGATTGGCGTCCCAGATGCCCTCGCGCGCATCAAAGGCCAGCAACTTGCGATAGAGCGAGGCGGCGGGCTCGTCCTCGGTCGAGGTCCGCTCGCCGGGTAGCAGCACCGGCACCGGGGCCCAGATCACGCCGGGGCGCATCCCGGTCTCGAGCGATTTCACCAGCATCGTAAACGCCCGCACCATGGTCTCGCGCACGTCGATATGCGGCGCGGTGCGATAGGCCGCGATGATATCGATCTGGTCGATAATCGTCTGGCTGACATTGCCGTGAAGATCGTAGGAGACGGCGATCGGGCAATCCGGCCCGACGGTCTCCCGCGCGGCCGAGATCCAGTCGGCCTCGGCATCGTCCATGCCGTCGACATTCATCGCGCCATGCATGGCGAGGTAGAGCCCGTCAAGCGGCAGGCTGGCCTGAAGACGCTTCAGGAAATCGGCCTTGAAGGCCTGATAGGTATCGGCCGATACCGGCCCGCCCGGCACGGCGCGGGCATGGAGAAGCGGCAGGATTTCGACATTCTCCGCATCATGCAGAAAGCTGAAATAATCCGCCTTCGGCAATGCGTCGCCTTCGAGAACCCGGAAATTTTCCGCCGTCATCAGCGCCGGATTGCCGGTCGAGCATTCGGTGTGGATGCCGCCGACAGCGATCCTGAAAGTCATTGTCCGCCTCACAGTTTCGGGCTCTTCGGGGCAAGGGCTGCAAACCGCAGCCAGTCCTTGCGCGCCTTCGGCGTCCAGCCGGCCTCGGCCACGGCCGAGATCCTGGGGAAGACGAGGTGGTTGAAATAGCCGCGCGACAGGAAATGCTCGCTCCAGATGCAGGACTGGACGCCGCGCATCTTCGCCTTCAGCTCCTCGGGAAAATCGCCCTCGGCCTCGTAATGATAGCTGTGCTCGGGCGGCACGGTGCCGGCCCAGCTTGCGCCCGGCTCCTGGAAGGCCTCGTCCTGCACCATGTCGAGATAATAGGCCTGACCCGGCGTCATCACCACGTCATATCCATCTTTGGCCAGCGCGATGCCGACTTCGGGCTTCTGCCATGCCATCAGCAGCGTGCCGTCGCGTTCAACCCCGCCGCCATGGGAGACCTCGTCCCAGCCGGCAAGCGTCTTGCCGCGTTCGGCAAGCATCGTCTGAATGCGCTTCATGAAATAGGATTGCAGGCCGAACGTGCCGTGGATCCCTTCCTTTTCCATCAGCGCGCGGGCGAGCGGAGAGGCAAGCCAGGTATTGTCGGCCACCTCGTCGCCGCCGATGTGAATGTAGCGGGCCGGGAAAAGCTCGACCATCTCGTCGAACACCTTGCCGAGAAACACATAGGTCTCCTCGATCGCCGGGTTCAGCGCATTGTTGGGGAAGCCCTGAACCGAATGATAGCTCTCCGGCGCTTCCTGCCCGTCGGCAAGCTCGGGAAGGGCGGCAAGCGCCGCGGTCGAGTGGCCGGGAATATCGACTTCCGGAATGACCTCGATGCCGAGGGCGGCCGCGTGCGCCACCACGGCGCGGACATCGTCCTGGCTATAGAAACCGCGCACCGGCTTTGCGCCATTGCCGAGCTGCGGCGGCATTTTCGTGCCCGGCGCGCGGGTGGCGCCGATTTCCGTCAGCGCGGGATAGGCCCTGATCTCCAGCCGCCAGGCCTCGTCATCGGTCAGATGCCAGTGGAAGATGTTCATCCGGTGCCAGGCGAGGATATCGAGAAGGCGGAGAAGATCGGCGGTCTCGTAGAACTGGCGCGAGACGTCGAGATGGGTGCCGCGCCAGCCATAGCGCGGCGCGTCCTCGATCGTGCCGGAGGCCGGGAAGCGGAAAGCGGACCCTTTTTCGCGGGCGGCCGACAGCATCTGCGCCAGCACGGTCAGCGCGTATTGGCGGCCGGTGGCGGTCGCCGCGCGGATCGTGATGGTATCGCCGAAGCCGATGGCATAGGATTCTTTTCCCATGGCCGCGTCGGTCTCGAACGCGATCGCTCTGCCGCCCTCGACCGGCGCGAGGCTGAAGGGCACATGGCCGCTCTCGAACAGGCGGGAAAACAGCGCGATCACGCCATCGACGGACTTCACGGCCTCAAGCGCGCTGCCTTCCGCCGGATAGAGCGCCACCGGCGGTTCTTCTGCCGGGTCGAGCGAGAGCGCGGCCGGCCAGGGCAGGATGAACCACGGCTCCTCGACCTTGCCTTCCGGCAACAGCGGGCGCGGGCGCTCGGCCACGCCGCCGGAAAGCATCAGGTCGTCGCAGGCGACATCGACATAACGGTCATCATCGAGGATCAGAAACGCAGACTTGGCGCCATCGGTGCGGTGCTTGGCCGGACGCGTCAGCCCCACGACCGAGAACGACCAGCTTTCGCCGGGCTGCAGCACGAGGCCTTCCGGGGCCTTGAAGGCGTGGTAATTGGCGTTGCGCTCGATGAAGTCTGCGTTTTCGAACCGCGACGCGCTGCTCACCCGGGTGAGCGAGGTATAGGCCAGCGAAAACCCGGAAATCGGCGCGTCGGAGAGATTGAAAAGACGGAAATCGAGCGCCCCGGTGGGGTCGCCCTCAACCGGACGCCACGAATTTTCGAGACGGAATAAGGAACTGGACGCGGCGTTGGTCATGGACCCCTCTTTGTTTATGCGTGGTGTTGCCGGTTTATGCGTGGTGTTGCCGCGCGAGAAAAATCAGTCGCCGAGAAGCTGACTGTCTTCCTTGTCGCGGTGAAGGACGAGCTGGGTTTTGATGTTGCGGAGCGTGACGGCGGCATGGTCGCGGGTGCGGTAGGCGACCAGATTGGCGAGAATGTCGATCACCGCCATATAGGCAAAACGGGTCGAGGTCGGGCGGAAGATGTTCTCGCCCTCCGGCAGGTCGATGCCGATGACCCAAGCGGCGGCCTTGGCGACGATGCTGTCGCTCTGGGTGAGCGCCACCGTCTTCAGCCCCGCCCGCTTGGCGATCTCCAGCGTGCGGGCAAGCTCGTGGTTGCGGCCGGAAAACGAGGAGACGACGATCAGATCCTCAGCTCCGGCGGCGGCCGTCATCATCAGCTGCATCGAATGATCGGCGCTGGCGGTGATCTGCTTGCCGAGCCGGAACAGCCGGTTCTGCAGCTCCGCGGCGATCATCGAGGAATTGCCGCCCGCGCCGAAGGCGTAGATCATCCGCGCATCGGCAATCATGGCGGACGCCCTCTCGACCGCGTCGAGATCGAGCGCGCGGTGCATCAGGAACAGGGCGTTCTGCGCCTTGGTGACGACATCGGCGGCGACTTCGGACGCGCCGGAGCTTCTGGCCTCCGGATTGAGATAGCGCACACCGACATAGGCGGTCTTGGCGAGCTGAACCTTGAAATCGGCGAAGTTCTGGCAGGACAGGCGACGGCAGAAGCGGGTCACCGTCGGCGCGGAAACGCCAGCGCGTTCGGCGAGCTCTACGATCGAGGCGTTGACCGCGAAATCGAAATCATTGAGCAGGATATCGCAGATGCGCTTCTCGGCCTGCGAAAACTGGTCCTGCTGCTCCTGTAGAACCGCGAAAATATCCATATCCTGCGACACTCTCCCTATGCCGGCGCCAGGCGCCGTTCCTGAATCCGAGCCAGCTTATCGCAAAGTTTCAGGATGGTCGGGCTCTTTGTTTTGACGCATCGGGTTATCGAAAAACCGGATTCCACTTTTTCGCCCGATGCTCTATGCAAATTATTTTCTTTATTCGTTGACATGGCACCATAAAAACGGAATTCTGGCTAGAGAAAATCCCCATTCACGAAAAAAATTTAGATAGACGACCAAAAATGCGTGATCCCTTCGCCAATCCCTTCTCCGATCAAGACCGGCGCGCGATATGGGAGATGCTGGTGCCGCGCGATATCGACGCCTTTCTTGCCGCCGACTGGTCGATGGTCGCCGATGATTTCGTCACGGTCGGCTTTTTCGCGCTTGATGCCGGGCGGCAGCGCAACCCGGACGACTGGCGGCTCGGCTTTCCCGATCTTGACCGTTACCGTGATGAATGGCTGCGCCAGGCGCAGGATTTCGCCAAGGGCCAATACGCCGACGATCCGCGCAGCGCGATCTTCAACGCCACGCGACTGGAGGAGATCGAGATTTCCGGTGACAGCGCCCTGGTGCGCAAGAAATTCGATGGCGGCATCCGGCGCGCCGATGGTGAATTTGACGGCATGAACTGGCAGACGCTTTATTACTGCCGGCGCGAGGACGGAAGCTGGAAGATCGCCGGCTTTACCGGCTACCTGCCGCATCCGTTTTAGATCGGACAGACGGCAGGGGGGATCGGAAAATGCGGATATTCACGGCGGCGCTGGCAACGGAATCGAACACGTTTTCGCCGATCTGCATCGATCGCTCGGCCTTTATCGCCTCCTTTTATGCTTCGCCCGGAACGCACCCCGATACGCCGACGCTCTGCACCGCGCCGGTCACGGTTGGCCGCCTCTTTGCCCGCGAGCGCAATTTCGAGCTGATCGAGGGTTCTGCCGCCTGGGCCGATCCCGCCGGCCTCGTCAACCGCGAGGCCTATGAGGGCCTGCGCGACGAAATCCTAGGCCAGTTGCGCGCCGCGCTCCCCGTCGACGCCGTCGTGCTCGGCCTGCACGGCGCGATGGTGGCCGCCGGCTATCAGGACCCCGAGGGCGATCTCTTGACGCGCATCAGGGATATGGTCGGGCCTGACGTGCTGGTCTGCGCCGAGCTCGACCCGCACAGCCACCTGACGGCGAAACGGGTCGCGGCCGCCGATTTCTTCGTCGCTTTCAAGGAATTCCCCCATACCGATTTCGTCGAGCGCGCCGGCGATCTGTGGCGGATCGCGCTCGATACGCTGGAAGGCCGGGTGAAGCCGGTGATGTCGGTGTTTGACTGTCGCATGATCGATGTGTTTCCAACCTCGCGCGATCCGATGCGCGGCTTCGTCGACCGGCTGATATCGATGGAAAAGGCCGACCCGGAAATCCTGTCGCTATCAGTGATCCACGGCTTCATGGCCGGCGACGTGCCGGAAATGGGCACCAAGATGATCGCCGTCACCGATGGCAACATGCAAAAGGGCGAAAGGCTGGCGCGCGAGCTTGGCATGGCGCTGTTCGAAAAGCGCGGCACCTTCCGCATGCCGGAGATCGACGAAACCCAGGCCGTGCGCCAGGCGCTGCTATCGAAAAACCATCCGGTGGTGATCGCCGATATGTGGGACAATCCCGGCGGCGGCACGGCGGGCGACGCCACGGTGGTGCTGGCCGAACTGCTGCGCCAGGGGGCGACCAACACCGCGGTCGGCACGATCTGGGATCCGGTCGCGGTCAGCATCGCCATGGCCGCCGGCGAGGGCGCGGAGATCCCGCTGCGCATCGGCGCCAAATCGGCGCCCGGCACCGGCGCGCCGATCGACGGCACGGTGCGGGTGGAAAGGATCAACCCGCATGCCGAAATGCGCTTCGGCGACAGCATCGTGCCGTTCGGCCCGGCGGTGACGGTGCGGCTTGAAGGCATCGAGATCATCCTCAACACCGTGCGCGCGCAAAGCTACGACCCCTCGCTGTTTACCGCGATGGGGATCGATCCGCTGGAAAAGGATATTCTGGTCATCAAGTCGACCAATCATTTCCACGCGGCCTTCTCGCGGATTTCCGGCGCGATCATCTATTGCGCTGCCGGCACGCCCTACCCCAACAATCCCCGGCTCACCGCCTATAAATACGCCCCACGCGACATCTGGCCGATGGTGGACGACCCCCATGGGCTGGATGTGGAGGAGCGCGGCGTCGGCTGAGGATGAAGCGCCGCGCTTTACCGCCCTGCCCCTGACGGAAGCCCGGCGGCTGCGACATCTGTGTCTTGACGTCCGCTCCTCTCTTTGCGGCAAAGCCCGTTATCACAGGTCTGCCGCGAACGCCTCGTCCTTGCCGATCAACGCCAGGCCGTGGGCGATCGACAGAAGTTCGCCGCCGGTCTCGATGTCGGAAAACCGGTTCTCAAAAATCCGGCGCACCGCCGGCACGAAGGAGGTGCCGCCGGTGAGGAACACCTTGTCGATATCCGTCGGCGACAGCCCGGCGTCGTCGATGGCCTCGTCCAGCGCCGCCTCCATCTGGCCAAGTTCGCCGGCGATCCAGCCTTCGAAATCCGTGCGGCGGATGGTGCGGCGGCTGTCGCGGCCGAGCGGCGCGAAGAAGAACTCGGCCTCGTCGGCTTCCGACAGCGCCCGCTTGGCGGCCGAGACCGCCTCATAGAGCGGATAGCCCTCGTCATTCTCGATCAGCTCGATGAACAGTTCCAGCGCGTCCGGGTCGGTGGCGTCGCGCACCAGGCTTTTGAGATCGGCGAAATCGCGCGTGGTCTTGAAGATCGAAAGCTGGCTCCAGCGGCCGAAATTGGCGTAATAGTTCGACGGCACGTCGAGCGTCTTGCCGAAGCTTCTGTAATGCGTGCCCTTGCCGATCATCGGGCTCACCACATTGTCGATGATCCGGTAGTCGAACATGTCGCCGGCAACGCCGACACCGGAATGCGACAGCGGCTCGGCTGAAAGCCTGCCTGCCGCCCTCGAAAACCGGATGATCGAATAGTCGGTGGTGCCGCCGCCAAAGTCCGCGACCAGAACATTGGCATCGCTCGTCAGCCGCTCGGCGAAATACCAGGCCGCCGCCACCGGCTCCAGCACGAAGCGGATCTCGGGAAAGCCGAAGCGCGACAGCGCCTCGTTGTAGCGCGTAAGCGCCAGCTCTTCGTCGGCGCCGATGCCGGCAAAGCGCACCGGCCGGCCGGCGACCACGCGCGACACATCGGAAGGCCAGCCGTCGCCGGCATAGGTCATCAGTTTTTCCAGAAACACCGCCATCAGGTCGGAAAACGTATGCCGGCGGCCGAGCACCGCCGTCTCCTTGAACAGCGGGCTCGCCGCATAGGTCTTGATCGATTGCAGGAACCGGCATTCGCCGGGATGGTCGATCAGCGTGCGGATCGCCGCAGCACCCGCCTCGGTCGCCAGCGGCGCGCCGAAGCCCGCCTGCCGGTCCTTCATGAAGGACAGGCAGGTGCGCATCGTATCGGTGATCCCGGCGCGGCTTTCGAAGGCGAGCGACCGGGTCTCGCCGGCGTTTTCGCCGGGGACCGCGATCACGGTGTTGGTCGTGCCGAAGTCGAGGCCGAGCGCGGTCATGAGGCTTATCCTGTCATGGTGGGCAAAGGGCGGCGGTTATACGTCGGCGGCGGGCGATTGCAAGACCCACAGCGAATTTTCAGCGATAAACCTATGCGTGTCGGCGGTGACAGGGAAGCCGTGTATGATGTGGCCGGCATAAACAGGAGGACCCCCATGAAAGCCGCAACCCTCACTGCAATCGCGTTCTCGCTCGCCGCCCTTCCCGCCATGGCGGAGGACAAGGTTTCGCTCGACCTTCCCGAAGGGACCACCGAGATTTCGGCCAGCTATGACTGCGGCGATTTCACGCTCGACGCCCGCTACATCAATGGCGGCCAGATCATGCTTGCCGAGCTGCAATGGCCCGACAACCACATCATCGCGGCCGAAGTGATCGCGGCCTCCGGCGCGCGCTATGCCGCCGGGCCCTATGTCTGGTGGAGCAAGGGCGACGACGGCACGCTTTATGACGTGACCAAGGGCGAGAACGATCCGGGCATTGCCTGCACCGGAAAATCCTGAGGCGCAATGGACAATTTCTTCGTCCTTTCCGGCTGTTCGGGCGGCGGCAAGTCGACGCTGCTTGCCGCTCTCGCCGGGCGCGGCTTTGCGACGGTGGAAGAGCCCGGCCGCCGGATCGTGGCCGAGGAACTGGCCGGCGACGGCGCGGCGCTGCCCTGGGTGAACCTTGCAGCCTTCGCCCGCCGCGCCATCGATGTCGCAATTGCCGATTTCGAACGCATGCGCGGCCACGACAGCCCGGTGTTTTTCGACCGCGGCCTCGTGGACGCGGCAGCGGCGCTTGCCCATGCCGGCGGCGATGTCGCGCCTGATCTGCTGGCCCGATACCGCTACAATGCGCGCGTCTTCATGACCCCGCCCTGGCCGGAGATTTTCGAGACCGACGACGAGCGCCGGCACGATCTGGAACAGGGCAAGGCGGAATATCAGCGCCTGCTGCATTTCTATCCCGAACACGGCTATCGCCCGGTAATCCTGCCGAAAAGCACGGTCGAAGCCCGGGTGGATTTTATCCTCGGCCATCTTTGATCCTCTCTTTACGTCTCCGGGCGAACCGCCCGGCCGGCTGCGCGGCTTGACCCCTAGCGAAGGCGGCGCTATCGGCTGATGACTGCCCGGCATGCGGGTACAGGCGGGAGGGGTTCATGGCAGCAGCAAGCCGAATGTCCGGCATCGGCCTTGCGGTGGCGGCGGTGGCGCTGCTTTCGGGCGTCGATGCGCTTGCCAAGAGCCTCGGTATGGCGCTGTCGAGCTTCCAGGTCGTGTTCCTGCGCTATGCCGTCTCGGCGCTGTTTCTCGCCCTTTTCGTCCTTGTCTTCGTACGCCGGTGGCCGCGCCGGGGCTTCATGAAGGCCCATATGCTGCGCGGCTTTCTGGCGGCGGTGACCGCTAGCCTGTTCTTCTACGGCCTCGCGGGTATGCCGCTGTTGATGGCGCTGGCGCTGGCGATGACGGCGCCGATCTACATGGCGATGCTCGGCGCGCTGGTGTTCGGCGAGCGGCCGGGCCGCTTCGTGCTGATTGCCCTCGCGCTTGCGGTTTCCGGCTCTGCGCTGATCGTGGCCGCCAAGGGTTCGGGCTTTGCCGGCCCACCGGTGACGCTGCCGGTGATCGCGGCGGGGCTCGCAGCACCCCTTGCCTATGCCTTCACCGCGATCGCGATGAAGAAATCCTCCGCCGACGATCATCCGGTGACGCTGAGCCTGATGCAGACCGCCTTTGCGGCGCTGTTCTGCCTGCCGATGGCCGCCCTCTTGTGGCAGACGCCGGCGGCCGCGCTCACCTGGCAGATCGGGCTGATCGGGCTTTGCGGCGCGCTTGGCTTCATCTGCCTGATTTCGGCGCTCGCCCGCATACCGGCCTCGCTCTACGCCGTCATCGATTACTCCGCGCTGGTCTGGGCCGGCTTCTACGGCTTCGCGTTCTTCGGCGAGATCCCGGCCTGGCCGACGCTGATCGGCGGCGCGCTGATCGTGATCGCCTGCGTGCTGACGGCGCGCGACCAGCGACGGCCCGATGAACTACGGACGAAATCGGGGCTTGAACCCTGATGGTCGCAAGGCCTACATAGCCCGCGACAGAACCGACCGACAGGTGACCCGTGAACACGATCCCGACCGATATCGACGCCCTTGAGGCTGAGCGTCTCCAGCGCGAGGCAATCATGAAGGCGGTCCATGATATTCTGGTGGCGCTCGGCGAGGACCCGACCCGCGAGGGCCTGAGCGATACGCCGCTTCGGGTCGCCAAGATGTACAGGGAAGTCTTTTCCGGCCGCGATGAAGACCCGCGCGCCCATCTGCAGACCGTCTTCCAGGAAGACGGCCATGATGACATCGTCATCGTCCGCGACATCCTGTTCCACACCATGTGCGAGCATCACCTGCTGCCGTTCTTCGGCAAGGCCCATATCGCCTACCTGCCCGAGGGCGGACGGCTGACGGGGCTTTCGAAACTCGCCCGCGTGGTCGACACCGTCTCGCGCCGCCCGCAACTGCAGGAGCGCCTGACCGACGAGATCGCCCACGCCATCAATGATGCGCTCGCGCCCCAGGGCGTGATGGTGATGGTGGAGGCCGAACACATGTGCATGGCGATGCGCGGCATCAAGGCCCACGGCTCCAAGACCATCACGCTGGTCACCCGCGGCCTGTTCGATACCGACCGCGACCGCCGCGCCGAAACCCTGTCGCTGCTGAAGGGCCTCGCCTGACCGCCATTTTTTTAAACGCCCCGCGCGCAAGACGCTTGAAAAACAGCCGCAGAGCCTGTAACAGCGCACTGCAACGCGAAACCGCGTTCGGGCCGCTTTAGCTCAGTTGGTAGAGCACATCATTCGTAATTACCGGGTCCGCCCGAGAATGACGTTCGAAGCCAGTGGGTTGGCGGGTGACAGAATAAAATAGTAGGGCCATAGTAGGCCGGCCCTGCGCTTAGAAGCCGCCTTAGCTCAGTTGGTAGAGCATCGCATTCGTAATGCGGGGGTCACGTGTTCGAGTCACGTAGGCGGCACCAGATTTTCACTCGACCTAAACAGCAATTCAAGTGGCGCTATAACTGAACGTTGCTTAAGATCTCGTTCGGTTTGATTTAATTTCAATATACTTTTGAATATTATCCTCTTCATCGAACTCCTTTTTGAATTCGATATAGTCATCGAACGCCTTCTTGTTGGTTATTGACAGATAAATTTCTACAAAGTTACTGCGTATTCGACTGAGAAGAGTGTCCAAGGCTATCCGCATATCTCGCCGCGCCTGCTCAATATCATCCCAATCCTTTTGTTGTTCTTTAGACAAAGGAGCGTCCATCGGATTCGAGAAGACATATGCGTGCCCGCTTGGAATGTCATGATAACAATTGTCATGCGACATGGCCCGGCGCCAAGCAGAGTGCAACTGATCTACGGCCCTTCTGATGACCGAGTCGTAGACATGAAATAGACTGTTCTCAGCAACTCCGGCCAAGTGATCGCTATACCACACAGCTTTGGATGTCATCATGTGCGGTAGTTGATTTATATGGTCATCCATCGTCGGTAGATGGATGGTAGACATTAGCCATTCGATGTTTCTCAGGTCGTGGTTATGCTCGATCTGTTCGCGAGACATACTCCTAAGTTGCGCAGGACGTGGAGGATCGCTTTCGATGATCTGCTCTACGGCTTTCGCGAGAAAGTCGGCCAGCTCTCTGCGCTCCTTCGCCCCTCCAGACTCGTTGAACTGATAGTCGTGCGCCCTGTGCTGAGCGAAGTCGAATGGCAGGTCTGCGGGAAATAAGCCATGCGCTGAGTTAAACAGCAAAATGACACGGTCCCAACCCATGTGTGCAACCGCAAAACCCAACTCATGAGTCACATTGGGATTTGGGCAGGGCCTTGTAGAGCCGCTCGGGGTGATCGTCGTGACGTCGGCAATGAAGATATCCGCGTGCTCTATTTTTTCCGTTATCTTGGCTGCAATATTTGGGCTACCTGGAACGTTACGTGTAGCTTCGTCCGGCACCACCGTGTACGCAAGTTTGCGAGCTTCGATCCGCTTAGCGACGTCTTTTAATGCGGTGCGAATAGCGTTTAAATTAGTCTTTTTTGGCGAATCGCTTTGCCAAGAATAGAAAACATTTATTTTTCTGCGTTCCATGTTCATTGTTGATTTTCACTGAGAACTGACCCGGTATTTCCACCGAGAATTGACCCGCCTTTTGTGTATGGAACGGCGGTTACGCCGTGGTCAAGATTTTGGTT
>MDSV01227135.1_pt1 | contig 22722 bp, 17 predicted proteins | sample 810851 | NCBI WGS metagenome assembly MDSV01 (sample SAMN05326640, study PRJNA326480) | marine metagenome | isolation source: seawater | place: Atlantic Ocean: North East | collected 2012 | reverse complement strand
TTGACTATCTAAATTATTTTGGTGATCAGATTTTACGACGTTTGGTTTTTGTTCGTAAAACTATAAAAATCAAAAACCGTCTATTAGGGGGACAATGGACAACGTGAATTCAACATTTGACGAAAGTAAATGGACCTCCCTCAAAAAAGATTTAAAAAAAAATGTTGGTGATACCGCATATAATAATTGGCTAAAACATTTAAACTATGTATCTTTTGAAAATACAACAGTTACCTTTTCTGTACCTACTAAGTTTTTAAGGGATTGGATAGTAAATAACTATTCAGACAAAATAAAAAATGAAACTAAAAAGTATTTAAAATCAATTGATGTTATAAAATTCGTAGTTAAGCCTAGCGGTGGAAGGATTGTGCCTGGAACAACAAGAACAATTAAAAGTACTGATAATCATTGGAAATCCACTTTAGATTTAAGATCAAATCAATCTTCAACTTATCCAAATGAATTTGGAGCCCCTCTTGATCCTAGGTTCACCTTTGACAATTTTGTTGTAGGAAAGCCAAATGAACTTGCATTCGCTGCATCTCAAAGAGTATCTGAGGCTGACAAAATAACATTTAATCCTCTTTTTTTATGTGGAGGAGTAGGTTTAGGAAAAACTCATTTAATGCATGCAATAGGATGGAAAATTAAACAACAACAACCTGAAAGAAAAGTCATTTATCTTTCTGCTGAAAAATTTATGTATCAATTTGTTAGAGCATTAAGATATAAAGATACCTCAGCTTTTAAGGAACAATTTAGATCAATTGATGTTCTTATGATAGATGATGTTCAGTTTATAAGTGGTAAAGATAATACTCAAGAAGAGTTCTTTCATACATTTAATGCCTTAATAGAGCAGAACAAACAAATTGTTATTTCTGCAGATAAATCACCAACAGATTTAGATGGAGTTCAAGAAAGATTAAAATCGAGGCTTGGCTGTGGTTTAGTAGCAGATATACATCCAACAACTTATGAACTTAGATTAGGAATACTTATTGAAAAAGCACAAAAAAGAGGCGTAGAAATTCCTCCTAAAGTACTTGAGTTTCTATCACATAGAATAATATCAAATGTAAGAGAAATGGAGGGAGCCTTAAATAGATTAGTTGCGCATGGGACGTTAGTAGGCACACCGATTACAATAGAAACTGCTCAACTCGTACTTCAAGATTTATTAAAGTCTTCTAATAAAAAAATCACCATTGAAGAAATCCAGAAAAAAGTTGCTGAACATTTTAATATTAGAATTACTGATATGCATTCACCAAGACGATCACGTTCAGTTGCAAGACCTCGACAAATTGCAATGTATTTAGCAAAATCTATTACCTCAAGATCATTACCAGAAATAGGTAGAAAATTTGGAGGCAGGGACCATACAACTGTAATGCATGCGGTCAAAAAGATCGAGGAATTAAAATTATCTGATGTTAATTTTAATGAAGATCTTGAATTATTAAAAAGACTTATAGATTCTTAAATTAAATTATCATATATTTAATTAATGAAATTTCAAATTTCAAAATCCAAATTATTTAAAAGCCTCTCACACTTACAAGGTATAGTTGATAAAAAAAACTCACTACCTATTTTATCTAATATCCTAATTGAAGCCAAAAATAGTAATTTAATACTGTCATCAACCGATATGGATATATCAATTGTTGATAAACTTGAGTGTAATGTTTTAGAAGAAGGATCAACTACATTAAATTCTCAAATATTATATGATATTGTTAGAAAAATAGATGAAAATACTAATATAGAAATTATATCAAACAACGGTAAAATTCTTACTTTGAGGGCTAGCGGTTCAAGATTTTCATTATCATGCCTTCCTAAAGAAGATTTTCCTATTATTGATAAAGATAGTGAAGGTGCCAGTATTAAAATTAACTCAAAAGTATTATTCAAATTAATTGATAAGACAAAATTTGCTATATCAAATGAAGAAACACGATATTTTCTTAATGGTTTATATTTTAACATTTTTGAAGAAAATAATAAGACAAATGTAACATTGGTAGGTACTGATGGGCATCGTTTGGCTAAATTTAGTCATTCTATTGATCAAAAAACTAATAAATTTTCAGGAGTCATCATTCCAAGAAAAACTATTAATGAATTATCTAAATTGTTATCAGATATTGATAAAGAAATAGAAATACTCATTAGTTCAAGTAAAATAATTTTTTATATCGAAGATCTTGTTTTTATTTCAAAATTAATTGATGGAACATTTCCAGATTATAAAAGAGTAATACCTAATGAAAATGATAATATTCTAGAAGTTAATAGGGAGAAACTTTTATCAGCAGTGGATAGGGTCAGCACTATAGCTAATGAAAAATCTCCAGTTATTAAATTTAAAGTTCTAAAAGATATAATTAATTTAAATACAATTAGTAATGATAATAGTACAGCTACAGAAGACTTAACCATAGAATATAGCGGCAAGGAATTTGAAATAGGTTTCAATTCTAAATATATAATGGATATAATTAATAATTTAGAAGATAATCAAATTACTCTTAAGTTTAAAGATGGATCATCTCCAATAATTGCTCAAGAGAAATCAAATTCTAACCTCATATATGTACTAATGCCAATGAGAGTTTAATACTAATTTGGCAAAAATAAAAAAAATATCTTTAACTGATTTTAGAAATTTTAGTAATCTTAAAATTACTTTTAAAAAAAAATCAAATATCTTTTTTGGTAAAAATGGTTCTGGAAAAACTAATTTGTTAGAAGCAATATCTTTAATCAGTAAAGGCAGAGGCTTGAGAAATTCTCAATTTAAAAATCTTATTAATAAAAATAAAAAAAAATTTACAATTGAAAGCTCCCTAGAAATTAAAAAAAATGACTATGATATAAAAATATATACTGATTATAGCGACACAAAATATAAAAAGATAATTTTAGTTAATGAAGATAATTCAAAAGAAAATTTAGACTTTTTATATTCATCAATATCTTTCTTGTTTTTTTTACCTGAAATGGAAAGATTATTTCAATCATCTCCTACGACAAGAAGAAATTTTATTGATAGATTAATATTTTCCAGGGAAAGTAAATATAATAAATTAATAAATAAATATAAAAAAAATATACTTGAGCGAAATAAAATACTTCAGGAAAACCTTTTTGATGATAGTTGGCTGAGTGCTATAGAGAATGAAATTTCTAATATTGGATTACAGATATATGAATTAAGAAATACTCAAGTTCAAGATCTCAATAAATTTATAAATATTTTAAATCTTTCTAATAATTATCCGTTCAAAATTAGTCTTAAGATTATAGATGATTTTTATAATCCAAACATGACAATTGAAACTTACTTGACTAATCTTTTAGATTCGCGTCAATTTGATAAAAAATTTGGAGGTACAAAAATAGGTCCTCACAAATCAGATATTATAGCAAAAATAGATAATGAATATGATGCCTCTCTTTTATCGACAGGACAACAAAAAACAGTAGTTTTAATGATTCTTTTAGCACAATGCAAATTTTTAGTAGAAATTAAAAAAATAGAACCAGTTGTATTATTAGATGAAATTTGTTCTCATTTGGATTCAGAGAATCGTAAAATTCTTCTTGATATGATAAATCATTTTGATATTCAATTCTTCTTAACAGGAACTGAAAAAACTTTGTTTTCTTTTATATCAACAAATGTACAATTTTATAATATAACAGATCAATGAATACTGATTATTCTTCTGATTCAATTAAAGTTCTAAAAGGACTAGAAGCTGTCAGAAAAAGACCTGGAATGTACATCGGAGATACAGATGATGGATCTGGTCTTCATCAAATGATCTATGAAGTACTTGATAATTCTATAGATGAAGCTTTAGCAGGATATTGTGATAATATTGATGTAATTCTTAATTCTGAAGGCACAGTAACTGTAAGTGATAATGGTAGAGGAATTCCAGTAGATTTACACAAAACAGAAAATATTCCTGCAGCACAATTAATTATGACAGAATTACATGCAGGTGGTAAATTTGACCAGAATAGTTACAAAGTATCCGGAGGTTTGCATGGTGTTGGTGTTTCTGTTGTAAATGCTTTATCTGAATATTTAATTTTAGAAATTAATCGTGATGGAAAGGTGTACAATTTAGAATTTAATAATGGCTCAGTTACAAAAGAATTAAATACAATTGGAACATCCAACAAAGTGAACAATGGTTTTTTTACTGGAACGAAAATAACTTTTTTACCTACCACAAATATTTTTAAAAATATTGATTTCAATTTTAAAATAATAGAAAAAAGACTTAGGGAACTTGCCTTTCTAAATACAGGAATAAGTATTAATTTAATAGATAAAAGACAATCTGATGAAATAAATATTAATTTTAAGTATGATGGAGGAATAGAGGAATATGTAAAGTTTTTGAACAAAGGAAAAAATATTATTCACAATAATCCCATATCTTTTTCAGGCGATAAAAATAAAATATCTATAGAATGTTCTTTACAGTGGACAGATAGTTATCATGAAAACACAATTTGTTTTACTAACAATATTATTCAAAGAGATGGAGGCACACATTTAGCTGGTTTTAGAGGTGCATTAACAAGATCAATTGTTAATTATGTTAATAAAAATACCAAAAACTCTAGTAGTATCACTGGTGATGATGCAAGAGAGGGACTTACTTGTATAATTTCTGTAAAATTGCCTGACCCTAAATTTTCAAGTCAGACTAAGGACAAGCTTGTATCTTCTGAGGTAAGACCTGTTATTGAATCAATAAGCCTTGATAAAATTGAACAATGGATTGAAGAAAATCCAAGTGAAATTAAAAAGGTAATTGATAAGATTATTGAGGCTTCAAATGCTAGAGAGGCAGCAAGAAAAGCTAGAGAGCTTACAAGAAGAAAAACAGGACTTGAAAATACTTCTCTTCCAGGAAAGCTTGCAGACTGTCAGGAAAAAAATCCACAATTTTCTGAATTATTTATTGTTGAGGGTGACTCTGCGGGTGGATCTGCAAAACAAGGCAGAGATAGAAAAAATCAAGCAATACTCCCTTTAAGAGGAAAAATACTTAACGTGGAAAGGGCTAACGAGAAACAAGTTTTAACTAGTAATGAAATTGGAACATTAATAACTGCAATAGGTGCTGGAGTTGGCAATCCTACAGAAGATACAGATCAGAATAAAATTGATGGTAAATTTGATTCAGATAAAATGAGATACCATAAAATCATTATCATGACAGATGCAGATGTAGATGGAAGCCATATCAGAACTCTTTTATTAACTTTTTTTTATAGACATATGAAGCCAATAATTGATTCTGGTCGTCTGTATATCGCTCAACCACCACTCTATAGAATAAAAAAAGGTAATTCTACAGTTTATAAAAAAGATGAAAATGATTTAGAGGAATATTTGATAGAGGAAGGTTTAAAAAATACTACTCTGAAAAATACTCAGAACAATCAAATAGGAGGTATACAACTTAAAGAATTAATCTATCTTTCAAAAAAAACTAAAAGTTTAATTTTACCTCTAATGAGAAGAATTGATAATAGTAAAATTATTGAACATGCGGCTATCGTAAGAGGACTTGATATAAGGAATTTAAAAGATAGGGACATTGGCTTAGAGATTGCCAAACTTTTACAACAGAGACTTAATCTTATTTCAGATATTTCAGAAAAAACATGGAAAGTAAATTATCATGAAAATTCAATAAATTTAGAAAGAACATTAAGAGGTTTTACTGAAAAATTTGTTATTGATGAAAATTTCCTAGTAACACCAGAGGCAAAAGCATTAAATGAAATTAGAGATCCATTGATGGAAAATTTTTATAGGTTAAAAGAAGATGGCTCTGGTATAATAGAAAATAGGAATGATCAATTTAGAATTTTTGGCCCATTGGATCTAATTGATAAAATTTTGGATATAGGAAAGACAGGAATTCAAATAAACAGATATAAGGGGTTGGGTGAAATGAATCCTGATCAATTATGGGAAACAACTTTAGATAAAAATGAAAGAAGTCTGCTTAGTGTAAAAATTAATGAAGTTGATGCAGCTAATAAAACATTTGAAGACCTTATGGGCGGAGAAACAGATGCAAGAAAAAAATTTATAGCAGAAAATTCTTTAAAAGTTGCAAATTTAGATATTTAAGTTTGAATGAATACAATTTTACTTGGGAATCTTATAAAGATTCGTTGGATAGCTATAATTGGACAATTTGTTGCGATTTTTTTTGTATCTTTTCTGACTGATATAGAAATACCATTTATTGAAGCTTTTTTTGTTATTTTATTTTCAGTAGTTATAAATTTTTATTCTTATATTGAAGAAAGAAAAAATAAATCTATCAGCAATACAAAAGCATTTTCCTTTTTACTATTTGATACTTTACAATTAGGAATACTTCTATTTTTAACAGGAGGAATAATAAACCCTTTTTCAATATTAATCTTGGCACCTGTAATTACTTCTGCATCATACCTGCCAGCATTGTTAACTGTAATATTATCATCAATTTCTATATGTATAATCATAATATTAAACTTTAATTTTATTCCACTTGACTTAGGTAGTGTATTTATTTTTCCAGAAATATATAAATTTGGTCTTGTAGTATCATTAATTATTACAGTAATATTTATAGCAATATATGCATATCTTTTTGCAAGTTCTTCAAGAAAAATTTCAAATGCATTGTCTGCTTCAAAGCTTCAAATACTTAATCAAAAAAAAATAACTGAAGTAGGATCACTTAGTGCAGCAGCAGCCCATGAATTAGGAACACCTTTAAACACAATTTTTTTAATAGTAAATGATTTACTAAAAGATAAAAAATTAAATGAAGATAAAAATATAGTTAAAGATGTACAATTACTAAAATCTCAAGCTGAAAGATGTAAAGAAATTCTTCAGAAACTTTCACAAAATCCTTTGAAGCTAAAGGATAAATTTTTAGAAAAAGTGAAAATATCAGATTTAATAAAAATTAATTTTGATAAATTTAACAAAAATAAAAAACTAAAATTTTTCCAAAATAATCAAAATACAGAACCTAAAATAACTTTTACAGATGAAATTATGTATGCACTTGGTAATATTATTCAGAACGCAATTCTATATTCTGTTGAAATTGTAACTATAGATTTGCAATATCTAAATAATAATATTTTAATTAATATCTCTGATGATGGCCCAGGGTATCCGAAGGATATTATCGATAAGTTAGGTGAACCTTATATTTCCAAAAATAATAATGGAATGGGCTTGGGTATTTTTATTTCAAAAAACCTAATTGAAAATATGGGTGGAAAAGTTCAGTTTTATAACTCAAAAGAAAATAACGCAGTTATTGAAATTAAAATAGACAACTCTATCTTTAATATATGATTAAGAAGTTATTAATTGTTGATGATGATCTACCTTTTAGAGAAAGACTTTCAAGATCGATGGAAAAAAAAGGTTTTAATGTTGTGTCATCAAGTGGCTTCAAAGATTCTCTTCAAAAAGTAAATAACGATAACTTTGATTATGCAGTTGTGGACATGAGACTCGAAGATGGATCAGGTTTAGAATTAGTTAAGGAAATACAAAAAATTAGTCCAAATACAAAATCATTACTTTTAACAGGTTATGGGAACATCGCTACAGCAGTTGCAGCAATAAAATCAGGCGCAATTGATTATCTTCCCAAACCCGCAGAAATTGATCAAATTTATGATGCCCTAACAAATTCTAAGGAAATATTGCCTCCACCCCCAGATAATCCTATGACAGCGGATAGAATAAGGTGGGAACATATTCAAAGAGTGTTTATACAATGTAATCGTAATGTTTCAGAAACAGCAAGGAGACTAAGAATGCATAGAAGAACACTTCAGAGAATATTAAATAAACATGCCCCAAGAGAATAAAATTCATTTATCTATAGTTATCCCTGTTTTTAATGAAGAATCATTTCTTGAAAAGTTATTTGAAGATCTAATCAAATATTTTAATACAAAAGAAATTGAATTAATAATTGTTGATGATGGCTCAACTGACAAATCAACACAAATTCTAAATCAATTACAAAAAAATAAAGTTTATAATTTTGTATTTAAGATAATTAGACTTGAAATAAACTCTGGTAAAGGAAAAGCATTACAAACAGGATTAAAAAAATCTATAGGTGAATATGTTTTACTTCAAGATGCAGATTTAGAATTAGACACAAAAGATTCAAATGAAATGTATCAAATGATAATTAACAATAAGGATATAAAATGTATTTTTGGAAGTAGATATCTTTCAGGAAAATTAAAAAAAAATAATTATTTTTTTAATAACTTAATAGGAAAAATTAATTCATTAATATTTAATATTTTCTTTTCACAATCATTGAGCGATGTTCATTGTGGACTAAAAATATTACACAGAAGTGTTATTGAAAAAATAAATTTATCCATCAATGATTTTGGTATTGAAATTGATATAGCCTCTCAAATTGTAAGGAATAATTTTTTTATATATGAATATGGAGTTTCATATTATTTTAGAACTACTGAAGAGGGAAAAAAAATTACATGGTTGGATGGTATAAAATCTTTTTATTATTTAATTAAGGCAAGATTTTTAGATAATAATAGAGCGACAAACTTATCAATATTATTTTCATCAATATATATGGCGTATGTTGGTTCTTATTTTGGGATGGGATTAGGAAATACAATTTTTATTATAATTTTTTTTATTATGGGATTAATTATTGGTATAAATTATAAAATTATCCCATCATCTTTTATTTTTTTATTTATTTATTTAGGTTCTTATTTTGGTAAAGGGCAAGGAAAAGTTCTTGCAATATTATTTTTCTTTCTTGTAAGTCTGTATTTAGCAAAGAAACTAAATAAAATTAAATATATTAATTATTTCTAATATAAAAATAAGAATCTCTCTCCTTTGTGTTTCCAATATATGTAAAACCAAGTTGTAAAAATAATTTATTCATTTTTGAAAGATTTTTATTAAATATTTCTATTTGAATTAAACAATTATTATTAATTAAATTTTCTTTCATGCCATTTATTATTTCAAATTCGTGACCTTCAGTGTCACATTTTATAAATATATTTTTATTTTCAAATGAATATAATTTATCAAATTCTTTAACTTCAATTTCTTCAGACCCATCACTGTTTATTTCAAATGTTGCGTATTGCACTGTTTTTTTAGTTGATAAACTTCTTATTCTTTTTCTTCCATTTGTATTAGATAATCCAATATTTAAAGGTTTTATAATATCATTGAATAAATTTTTAGAAATATTAGATTTTAATCTTTTATAAACTTTTGCGAAGGGTTCTATTGCAATAATTTTTTCACAATTTTTTAAATTTTTTGCAAAAAAAAGTGCATAAATTCCAATATTTGAACCTATATCTATAAATGTAAATTTATCATTAAAAAAAGAATTATTTAAAATAAAATTAAAATTATCTTTTTCATATTTTTTTTCAAAGTAAAATTCTCTTTCATGTTTTTGATTTATATCAATTAAATAAAAAATATTATCAATCTTTGTCCAAAATATTTTTTTATTTAAAAATATTAACAAACGTCTTCTAAAACTTGGAACCCACCTTTTAATTACTGGAATTTTTTTGTAGAACATCTATGTTATTCTTTCTAACTTGTAAATTAGTTAAAACTATTGATATTGTAATTATATAAAAGCTAAATACACCATTCCAATTTTTTATTAAACTACCTGTTGACATTATTGGCCAAAAAATAATTAATAAAATAGCTAAAGAAATAAATTTTAATTTATTTTGTTTTTTTTGAATAGTATAAAATATAATATATAAATAAAATAAAAATGTTGTAAGTGTTATTAAGCCTCCTTCAGATAACCATTGTACATAAATATTATGTGGATGAGATGCACAATCATAATTTTTCATTTCTTTTTTAAATTTGGGTATATTTAAACAAGCAGACTGATAGTTACTGATTCCTACGCCAGTTAACGGATTTTGCATAAACATTTTAAACGCTAAATTATATATTTCTCCATAAGCTGAAGTATCAAAATTTTTTAAGACAACCAAAAAATTTGGTTGTAGTTTAATTAGCTTATTGCATATTTCATTACCGCCCTCTTTACATTTATATGATTTTTCTACAACAAGTCCTTGATGATACTCTGAAGAACTTAAAACTTTGTAGTCATTATAAAAAGGGTGATTTTTATTAATTATAAAAATTATCAAAATTGATAAAATAATAGATAAAATAAAAATATTTCTTTTTCCTTTGAAAAAAATAAATAAAAATAATAATGCTAAAAAATAAGTAGCCAAAGCCATTCTTTCTCCTGTAGCAAAACAAACAATACCAATTGAAGACAAGTAAATAATTTCTAGATAAAAATTTATTTTATTTTCTTTAATATAGAAGAAAATTAAATATCCTATAAGACCAAACCTAGAGATAAACACACCAGGAACTAATTCGTCGCCAAATGGACCTGTTAAACGGCCATACCACTCTGATTTAAATCCTAATAAGTCATTACCAAAACCATATTCTGAAGAGTAATTTAAAAATTGAAACATTGAATCAATCATAACAAAACAAACTAAAATAAATAAAATATAAATTAGTTTTTTTATATTTTTTTGTTTATCTAATAGAAAATAGTAACCAACAATTGGTATTAGTAAAAATCTTATAAAAATAATTGAATCTTGAAAAGATTCCACTCTATCTACTGCAAAAAAACTTATCAAAATTAATATAAGCCAAAAAAAAATTGAAATTAAAAATAAATTTTCTTTAAAAATAAAATAATTTTTTTTAATTAAAATAAAATATAATAAAAAATATATTGAGCTTAAAGTAATTATTATATCTGGTAATGCTGGTCCAGTAATAAGAAATAATGGGACAAAAAGAAATAAATAAATAAATATATTATTAACTTTGTTAATCATTATTTTTTACCAATTTTAAAAAAACATCTTCCAAATCACTTTCAAAAGTATTTATTTCTTTAAAATCTATTTTTTCTTTATTAAGAATATTAATAATAGATTTTAAATTAGTTTTATTTTTATCATACTGTAAAGTTAGCTTAGACGTACCTTTTAAAGGATTATATATTTTTAATTCCTCGGGTATTGAATAATCATTATCTATAATAAAGGAAACTGTTTTATTAGAAATTATATTTAATAAATTCTCTTTTGTATCCTCTTTAATTTTTTTTCCAAAATTAATGATTGAAATTGTATCACATAAATTTTCAGCTTCTTCTAAATAGTGAGTTGTTAAGCATATAGTAGTACCTAATTTATTAATTTTTTTTATATACCTCCATACTGATGATCTAATATCTATATCAACACCTGCAGTTGGTTCATCTAGTATTATAATCTCTGGACTATGAACCAATGCTTTTGCAATTAGCAATCTTCTTCTCATTCCACCTGATAATGTTCTGGCGTATGCGTTTCTCTGTTCTGTTAATTTAAGATTATGTAAAATTTCATCAGTTTTTCTTTTTTGTTTTGGAATACCGTATAAGCCAGCTTGTAATTCTAATAGTTCAGCTGGTGTGAAAAAGGGATCAATGTTTAATTCTTGAGGAACAATACCTATTTTAAATTTCGATTTTTTTGCATCTTTATCGATATCAATTCCACAAATTTTAACTATACCAGTATTTTTTTTAACCAAACCACCAAGTATATTTATAAAAGTAGACTTTCCAGCACCATTAGGCCCTAATAAGCCATGAATACTCCCTTTTTTGATGTGTATATTGAAGTCTATAAGAGCTTTGATCTTTGTTGATCTTTTATAAAAGATTTTATTTACATTATTTGCTTCAATTGAATATTTATAATCTGACATTAATTTAGAATCTTATATATTTAAATTTACAATGAATAAAAAGAGTAGATTAATATTAGTTGATGGTTCTGCCTATATTTTTAGGGCATATTATGGTTTGCCTCCAATGAATCGCCCAGATGGTACACCTATAAACGCTGTTTTTGGTTTTACTAACATGCTTGTTAAATTAATAGAGGATTACAGTGAAGATAAAATGATCGTTATATTTGATGCTGCTAGAGAAAACTTTAGAAATAAAATTTATACAGCATACAAGGCTAATAGAGGAGAAGCTCCTGAAGATTTAATTCCACAATTTCCCCTTATTAGAGAATGTGTAAAAAGTTTTAATATTCCACAGCTTGAAATAGAAGGTTATGAAGCTGATGATTTGATAGCCACATATTCAAGTATAGCAAATAATAATAATATAGAAACTATAATAGTTTCATCTGATAAAGATCTAATGCAATTAGTTAATGAAAAAGTAACAATGCTTGATCCTATGAAAAATAAAATCATAAACATAAAAGATGTAGAAGAAAAATTTGGAGTTAAACCTAAAAAAGTAATTTATATACAGGCTCTAACAGGTGATAAGGTTGATAATATACCAGGCGCACCAGGAATAGGTCCTAAAACAGCGTCTCAATTAATCAACGATTTTGGTGATATTGATGGATTATTTAAAAATCTAAATAAAATTAAACAAGAAAAAAGAAAAAATATTTTAATTGAAGCTGAAAAAGATATTAGAATGAGTTTAGAACTTGTAAAATTAAAAGATGATGTAGAAATTACTTCAAGTATTAATGACATTAAAACTTATAAAGAATTAAAAGATAAAAAAAATTATATTTTTGATTTTCTAAAAGAACAAGGTTTTAAATCAATTGCTGAAAGACTCAAATCAAATTCATTTATAACTAGTGGCAATGAAGATAAAAAAAATATTAAAAAAACTGAAGCAAAATATATACTTTTAAACTCTAAAAAAGAATTTGAAATAGTTATAGAAGAGATAGAAAAATATGGATTCTGCGCTATTGATACTGAAACTAATTCTCTTAGTATTGAAAATGCAACATTAGTTGGAATATCCCTGTGTTTTGATGAAAATAAATCGTATTACATTCCAATAAATCATAAGTCTTCTATTAGTGAAAAAAATGTTAAAAATCAACTTGATGAAAATTATATAATAAAAAAAATAAATTCTATTTGTTCTAATGATGCAATATTAAAAATTGGACAAAATATTAAATATGATATTAGAATTCTAAAAAAATATGGAGTAACCTTTAATTCTATAGCAGACACCATGCTTATCTCTTACTCAATTGATAATGGAATTTATAAACATAATTTAGACGACTTATCTTTCAATCATTTAAACCACACAACAATTAAATACAAAGATGTAGTAGGCACAGGTAAGAACCAAATCACTTTTGATAAAGTTTCAATAGAAGATGCATTGGATTATGCTGCAGAAGACTCTCTTCTAACATTTAAATTGTTTCTTGAATTATACCCGAGATTAATTAAGACAAAATCAAATTTTGTGTATAATAATATTGATCTCCCATTAATAGATGTTCTTTCAAAGATTGAAGAAAATGGTATTCAGGTTAACAAAAATTTTTTAATTAATTTAAGTAATGAATTTGAGCTAGAAAGTAAAAAATTAGAAAAAAATATTTATCAATTATCAAAAGAAGAATTTAATATTGGCTCACCGAAACAATTAGGAGAGATGTTATTTATAAATTTAAAAATTAAAGGAGGCAAAAAAACAAAATCAGGATCATATTCAACAGATTCATCAACTTTAAACGATCTTGCCACAGATGGTTACAAAATTGCAAAATTAGTCTTAGACTGGCGAGAACTAACAAAATTGAAATCAACTTACACAGATGCTTTGTTCAGATTAACTGATGATAAAAGTAGAGTGCACACTTCATTTGGATTAGCAAGTACATTAACCGGGAGGTTGAGTTCAACAGATCCAAATTTACAAAACATACCCATAAGAACACCAAATGGTAAAAAGATCAGAACGGCTTTCATAAGTGAAAAAGGATATAGTTTAGTAAGTTTTGATTATTCTCAAATTGAATTAAGATTAGCAGCTGAAATATCTGGCGATAAAAACTTTATCAAAGCTTTTAAAAATAATGAAGATATTCATGCATCAACAGCGAAAGAAATTTTTAACTTAACTGAAAGTCAAATAAATAATGATTATAGAAGAAAAGCAAAAGCCATTAATTTTGGAATATTATATGGTATTAGTCCGTATGGTTTAGCAAAACAACTTGCTATAACAAATACTGAGGCAAAAGAGTATATTAATGAATATTTTGATAAATATCCAAACATTAAAAAATATATGGACCATCAAATAGATTTTGCTAAGGCAAATCAATTTGTTGAAACAATCTTTAAAAGAAAAATTAATATAAAGGGTATTAATGATAAAAATTTCGCTATTAGAGGATTTGCAGAAAGACAGGCAATTAATGCTCCAATTCAAGGTAGTGCTGCAGATATAATTAAATTAGCAATGATTAAAATACATAATGAAATAAAAATAAATAATATTGATGCGAAGATGCTTTTACAGGTTCATGATGAGCTTATTTTTGAAGTAGAAAATAAAAAACGTGAAGAGCTAGTAAATCAAGTTAAGGATATTATGGAAAATGTTCATTTAAAATATAAAAATTTTTCAGTACCCTTAACTGTAGATTTTGGTTTTGGTAATAATTGGGGGCAAGCTCACTAATTAAAATATTATGATTGATACTAAAAAATTAAAAAGTAAAAAAAATCCAATGGCACAAGATTTAAGACACGAAAAATATAAGCAAAGAATAGTCAAAAATAAAAAGACTTATAACAGAAAAAAAAATAAAAAAATTAGTTAGAATTCTTCATCAAAAGAATTCATTTCAAACCACTTTTCAAGCTCATAATACCCACCAATTTTTTCACCATCAATTATAATTTGTGGAAATGTTCTAGCATTTGGAAATTTTAAAAAAAAATCTTCACGACTATAGTCAGTGTCTAACATATATATTTTTGGATTATATTTAGCCAAACGCAATTTAGCTCTGTCACAATATCCGCAGTTTGTTTTTGAATATATTTCTGCTTCCATTAAAAAGCTTCATCAAAACTAAGCGCTCTATCAGTAGGTCTCTGATACTCAGAAACTCTCTTCTCAAAAAAGTTTGTTACATTTTGTACATCCAAAGCTCTCATAAAATCAAATGGATTTTCTGTATTAAAAACTCTATCAAAGTCAAACAAATCTGCAATTCTATCTGCAACTGCTTCAATGTATTTACACATTAAATCGGCATTCATTCCAATCAAATCAACAGGTAAAGCATCTCTAACAAACTCTTTTTCAAAAGCTACTGCTTCTCTAACTATTTCTTCGAATTGTGATTGGGGTACATCTGACGGTATTAAAGATAAGTCACTAATATCTGAGTCTGTTAGAGTATTATTATTAAATTTATCTCTTAAAGTTCTAAACATAAGTGATGAAAAACTAAAATGCATTCCTTCATCTCGGGCGATCCAATCATTTGATAGAGCAAGTCCTGGAAGCAAACCTCTTTTTCTAAAATAATATATAGCGCAAAAAGAGCCTGCAAAGAATAAGCCTTCAACTAATCCGAACCCAATTAATCTAGTTAATAAATTTTGATTACCATTCAGCCATTTCGATACCCATTGTGCCTTATGATTTATACAAGGGACGTTTTGAATTGCATCAAATAACATATCCTTCTCTTTTGTATCTTTTACATATGCTTCAATTTGTAAGCCATACATTTCAGCATGTATAGATTCATTAAGCATCTGCATTGATATAAAACATCTTGCTTCTGGTATTAGTATTTCTTTATAAAATCTGCTAGCTAAGTTTTCGTTAATCATGGCTTCTGAATTAGCAAAATAAGCCAAAACATGTTTGATAAAATGTTTTTCACCTTCATTAAGTGTTTCAAGATCTCTTAGATCATCCTGCAAAGATACTTCTTCTGTTGTCCAAAAAGCTTGAATATGTTGTTTATATCTATCCCATATTTCTTGGTTTTTAATTGGAAAAATTGATTTAACGCCTTTTGATATCATTCCATTACTCCTTTAAGCACTACAAGTTTCGCAGTCTTCTGGTTCATTATTTTTTTTTATAGCAGTATTGATATAAGCATCTTTAGCTGCTTTTTCTGAAGAAACTGTAACTTTAACAGCATCAACAGCTGATCTACTTCTTAGATAGTACATTCCTGTTTTTAAGCCTTTTTTCCATGCATACATATGCATAGAATTCACTTTACCAAAAGTTGGCGTCGATAACCAAAGATTCATTGATTGTGTTTGATCAATGAATGGTGCTCTATCTGCAGCCATATCAATGACTGTTTTTTGGGAAACCTCCCAAACTGTTTTATATACCTCTTTTAGTTCATCTGGAATTTCAGAAATATTTTCAACTGAACCATTTTCTAAAATAATCTTATCTCTCATTTCTTTATTCCAAAGATTTTTTTTCGATAACTCATTTACAAGATATCTATTAACTAATAGGAATTCACCTGACAAAGTTTGTCTTTTATATATGTTTGATGTCTGTATTTGGAATGTTTCTGTATTACCCAATATAATCCCTGTTGACGCAGTTGGCATGCAGGCTGTTGTTAGTGAATTTCTAACACCATTTTTCTTAATTTTAGCTCTAAGTGTATCCCAATCCCACTTTGAAGAGGGAGTAACATTCCAGAGATCAAATTGGAATTTTCCTTCAGAAATTGGTGAATTTTTAAATGTTTCATAAGCACCTTTTTCTTGAGCTAGTTCACACGAAGCTTCTAAAGCACCAAAATATATAGTTTCAAAAATGAGTTTATTAATCTCTTTTGCTTCCTCTGATTCATAACCAATTCCAAGCTTAAAATAAACATCGGCTAAGCCCTGTATTCCCAACCCTATTGGTCTGTGTTTGCTATTTGATCTTTCTGTTTTGTTTGTTGGGTAAAAGTTAATATCTATTACCTCATCCAAATTTTTTGTAGCGAGTTTGGCTGTTTCATAAAGTGAGTCGTAGTCATAGAGTAATTTCTTGTCAATTTTTTTAACAAATTTTGGAAGTGCAATAGATGCTAAGTTACACACTGAGGTTTCATTTTTATCAGAGTATTCAACAATTTCAGCACACAAGTTTGATGACTTAATAACGCCAATATTTTTTTGATTTGATTTATTATTAATTGAGTCTTTATAAAGCATGTATGGTTGACCTGTCTCTATTTGTGCTTCAATAATTTTAGACATTAATTCTCTAGCTTTGATTTTTTCCAAATGTTTCTTTTCATTTTCATATTTTGAGTAAAGTTTCTCAAATTCATCCCCATAAACATCAGACAATCCAGGACATTCATGCTCACTCATAAGTGTCCAATCCTCATCATTTTCAACACGTTTCATAAATAAATCTGGAATCCAAAGTGCATAAAATAAATCCCTCGCCCTGAATTCTTCAGCACCTGTATTTTTTCTAAGTTCTAAAAATTTTTCTATATCTGCATGCCAGGGTTCTAAATAAACTGCAAAAGAACCTTTTCTTTTACCTCCTCCTTGATCAACAGATTTTGCTGTCTCGTTGAATATTTTAAGGAATGGTATAAGTCCATTAGATTTTCCATTAGTTGATTTGATTCTACTGCCACTACCTCTAATGTTATGCGCATGCATTCCAATACCACCTGCAGTTTTCGATATAAGGGCACAATCTTTTATTGTATTGAAAATTCCTTCAATTGAGTCATCTTCCATACTTATAAGAAAGCAAGAAGATAGTTGCTGCATTTTTAAACCACTATTAAACAGAGTAGGTGTAGCATGTGTATACATACCACTAGATAATGTTGAGTATGTTTCTTTTATTTTATCTAAATTAAATTCTTTTCCACAAACAGTTAATGTAACTCTCATCCATAGGTCTTGTGGTCTTTCTATCGTTTTGTTATCAAATTTCAAAAGATATGCTCTTATTAAAGTTGTGAGGGCAAAATAGTCAAATGTATAATCTTTATCATAATCTATAATTGACTCTAATGCATCAGCATTATCAATAACTTTTTTATAATAATCTTCTCTAAGAAGACCGTCCTCATATAAATTTTTTGTAGCAATAATAAATCCAGGTGTTTCTTTGTGAAGAGAATTTACTTTTATTCTTGCAGCTAAGTAAGAATAATCAGGATGTTCAACGGTAAGTGCTGCGGCAGTTTCTGCAAGATAGGTGTCTATCTCAGCCGAACTTATATCATTGTAAAGTCCAGGAACTGCTTTTTGAACAACTACGATAGGGTCAATATTTAAACCTGTTGAAAGGACTGAAACTCTGTTTGTTATTTTATCAAGTGATATAGGTTCTTTGCCACCATCTCTTTTGGTTACCATCATTGAAGATGCTTTTTCTCCAACTTGTTCTTTTAGTTTTTTAGTGTGATAACGACTTGCAGCTCTTTGTTCACGATAAAGTACATAAGCCCTAGCTACTTTGTGATGTTCATCTCTCATTAATGCAAGCTCAACTTGATCTTGAATATCTTCTATGTGGATCATATCACCATCAGCAATTCTTCTTGTTAAGGCAGACACAACTTTGTGTGTTAACGCTTCGACAGTTTTATGAATACTATCTTGTTGTTCTTTTTCCTTATTTTTATCATTTCGTATTTTTGTTTGAGCAAGAAATGCTTTTTTAATTGCATTGGAAATTTTGTTTGATTTAAATGGTGTTATAGCTCCATCACGCCTTACAGCGCTTAGTGTTAAAATATTTACACTTCCATTTTCCTGGTTAATTTTCGATGATACCTGTAGATTGTCTGCCATTTAAACTCTATCCATTTTAAAAAATTTATTGTCGAAAAACACAATATGTAGTGCCGCCGAGCAAAGACAATACAACATTTGCCTAATATCGCAATAAGAACAAAATAGGAACATAAATATTTTTTTTATCAAGTCAATCTAATATTTAATATAAATTTTTATTAGACAAACAAGTTATTGAATTTATTACATTTACTTATCAACCTAAGTCACAATTTGTTATATTTGATATATGAGTCATTTTTTCTTTGAACTTAAATTAGCCATAAATTATGAGTAAAATTAAGTATGTCTAGTATAGCATTGGTCGATGATGAGCAGTCGATTCTTACATCTGTATCCCTTTCTCTAGAAAGTGAGGGTTTTAAAGTAGATACATTTTTGAATGGAGTTGAGGCTTTAGAGGCCCTAGAGTCCAAACCATATGACTTAGGATTATTTGATATCAAAATGCCAAAAATGGATGGTAACGAATTGTTAAGTAAAATTCGATCTAGTAAAATAGAAAAATTAAAAGAACTTCCAATTATTTTTTTAACATCAAAGGATCAAGAGCAAGATGAAATAATAGGTTTAAGAATGGGTGCTGCTGATTATATTACAAAACCTTTTTCACAAAAGTTACTTAATGAGAGGGTTAGAACAGTTTTAAGAATTCATGCAAATAGAATCAGCTCTAATATTCAAGAAATTAATAAAGAAAAGAATCTTGTTAAAGGTGATTTAATACTTAATGAAGATAAACAACTTTGTTTCTGGAAAACTATTGAAATTGAGTTAACTGTTGCTGAATTTAATTTAATTAAATCGCTAGCTCAATATCCAGGGGTTGTAAAGGACCGCAATCAATTAATGGATGCAATGTATGGCGACTCAATTTATGTTGATGATAGAACTATTGATAGTCATATTAAGAGGTTAAGAAAAAAATTCAGATCCTACGATAAATCTTTTGATCAAATTAGAACAAGATATGGATCCGGGTATTCATGGCGTGATTAATATAAATTTTTTTTCTCTTTCAAACTATAGATTATCAATACAATTACTTGTAATTAACTTATTTATTGTTTTTTTTGGAACAGTTTTTTTAATATTTTTTAATTATTATTTAATTAATAATGATAAACTTGTTGATAAAAAAATTTCCAAATCTATTAAAGAATTACAAGAAATTACATCTTATTTAGAAAAGAATTCAATAATAAACATACCACTATATCAAACTAATTATAGATGCCGTGTTATAGACAAAGATGATACTTTGTATCGAGAAATAAATTGTGAAAATGAAAACTTATATATTAATACCATGCAACTTTCTGACCGTGAACTAGAAAGATTTATTGTTGAGCAATACATTTATAATAACTATTTTAAAAAAGATTTTAATATAAAAATTTTTAATGATAGTTGGATTGAAATTGCTGACTCAAATGATCCATTTTTGTCTATGGATGTTAATGAAAGTGAAATTATAGCTAAAAAACCCAAGAAAACTAATATTTTCAATGTATATAATGAAAAATATTTTGAGTTATTTAATCATATATATTCTTATATATTACACAACAAATTCACAGCAATCTCATCTAAGAAAACTCATGATATAAATATTGTATCAGAGACAATTAGAAAGAAAAGTGGAATTCAAAAATTCTATATAAATAATGATAACAAAATAATAAATATAATCTCTTCACCACTAATAGTGGATGAGAAGGTTTATGGGGTTGCACTTCTCTCATATCAATTGATCACTAACAATGAAGATCTTGCAATTAGTTCAATAAATCTATTAAATTTTTTTGTTATTTTAGTAATAATAATCTTAATTTTATCTTTCATTTTTTTACGTGGTTTAATTGTGCCTCTGAATCAATTAACCAGAATTACAGTTTTAGAAAGGGAAAAAATTAGAAATACTCAGAATATTAACTATCCCTTAAGAGGTGATGAAATTGGTATTTTAGCTAAACAAATTCAAGTTATGTCTAAAGATCTAAAGTTTCAAATGGTGCAACTAGAAAAATTTACAACTGATGTTGCACATGAATTGAAAAACCCACTTACTGCTATTAAATCTTCAAGTGAGCTACTACTAAAAAACTCAATCAGTGAAGAAAATAAATTAAAAGTAATTAAAAACTTTAATAAAGAAGTTAATAGAATGAACCGTTTAATTTCAGATATTTCAAATTTTACCAGAACAATTACTGAAATAGAAACTGAAAAATTTAAAATACTTGATTTAAATACTTTTTTTAATGATTTAAAAAAAAATTACCTAGGAAATTCAAAAAATATTACTTTAAGCATAGAAAACCATACTAGCGATTTAAAAGTTTTATTAAATGAGGATAAGTTATTACAAGTCATTCTTAATCTGATTGATAACAGCGTTTCTATTGCAAATAACAATTCTAAAATTTTAATTAAATTAGATATAATTGATAATATAAATGTTGGTATAAAAATCTATGATCAAGGTAGGGGAATAAACTTTAAATATAAATATAAAGTGTTTGATAGATTTTATACTGATAGGGATGAGTTTAGAGAAGATCACTCTGGCCTGGGACTTTCAATATCTAAGGAAATTATTAAATCATTTAATGGATCAATAGAACTAACAAAAAGTGACAATTTAAACTTTGGTGGTGCTTGTTTTATTATTAAATTACCTTTAAGAAAGTCTTAATAAATTTCAAATATAGGAAAAAACCATGAGTGAAGACTTTAAAGTTAAAGATATTAGTTTGGCAGATTTTGGTAATAAGGAGATAGCTATAGCAGAAACAGAAATGCCAGGATTGATGGCATTACGTGATGAATACGGAGATACCAAACCTCTTGATGGAGCCAGAATCGTCGGATGTCTTCACATGACTATTCAAACTGCTGTGTTAATTGAAACTTTGGTTTATTTAGGTGCAACCGTTAGATGGAGTTCATGTAATATTTTTTCAACTCAGGATCATGCAGCAGCAGCTATTGCTGGAAAAGGCATACCTGTGTTTGCTTGGAAAGGTCAGACGGAAGAAGAATTTTGGTGGTGTATTGAAAAAACATTAGAAGGTCCTGATGGATGGAAACCAAACATGATTTTAGATGATGGTGGAGACGCAACAAAAATTATCCACGACAAATATCCTAAAATGCTTGAAGATATTTTAGGTTTGTCGGAAGAAACAACCACAGGCGTTCATAGACTAAAAGAAATGGAGAAAAAAGGTTTACTTAAAGTTCCAGCAATAAATGTAAACGACTCAGTTACTAAGTCTAAATTTGATAATTTATATGGATGTAAAGAAAGCTTAGTTGATGGAATAAGAAGAGGAACAGATGTTATGATGGCTGGAAAAATAGCTGTTGTAGCTGGTTATGGGGATGTAGGAAAGGGTTCAGCAGCTAGTTTAAGAGGTGCTGGAGCCAGAGTTTGTGTTACAGAAATTGACCCAATAAACGCATTACAAGCAGCAATGGAAGGTTATGAAGTCGTTACAATGGATGATGCTTGTAAATATGGCGATATATTTGTTACAGCTACTGGGAATTTAGATGTAATAACACAAGATCATATGAGACAAATGAGAGACCGAGCAATTGTTTGTAATATTGGTCACTTCGATAATGAAATACAAACAGAAGCTTTACAAAATTATAAATCTGATGAAATTAAACCTCAAGTAAGAGAAGTTGAGTTTCCAGATGGAAAAAAGATACTTTTATTGTCTGAGGGAAGGCTTGTAAATTTAGGAAACGCCACAGGCCATCCAAGTTTTGTAATGAGCGCATCTTTTACTAATCAAGTTTTGGCACAAATAGAATTATGGAATAATTCAAAAAATTATGAAAATAAAGTTTATGTTTTACCAAAACATTTA
>MDSV01153995.1_pt1 | contig 22733 bp, 23 predicted proteins | sample 810851 | NCBI WGS metagenome assembly MDSV01 (sample SAMN05326640, study PRJNA326480) | marine metagenome | isolation source: seawater | place: Atlantic Ocean: North East | collected 2012 | reverse complement strand
GATTTGTAAACAATTTTATTTTCCCCCTCTGGTGACCTTGTTTACGGGTTTGAGTTCTTCTCGGAGCTCGCTGGCGCCCTTTGGGAAAAGTACGTTTAGGGCAAAGAGCAACAATCGACCAGGCCTCGAGCCACCCCTCCTCCTACAGCTAATCCAATCCCCCAGAATGTCGAGCGTCCAGCCCACCATCGTCAAGTCCACCAAGTCCAAGTCCGTGATCAAGTCCAAGTCCAAGACGGTTATCCCCACCCATGTTTGGGTGCTGCTGATGAATGCTGAGGAGCAGAACGAGCCCAATGCCTATCTTTGGGACATCGCGGGCGACGAGACCGCCCCCAAGCACCTGGTGAAGCGCATCGTCCACCAGATGAGTCGGGGCCAAAAGAGGTTCCTGCATGTTTTGAACGATGGGCCGGACTCAATGGCCGGCCTCGTCAATGAGGAGAGCGACTCGGCAGAGGAGCGCGCCGAAGAAGTCTTTGAGTACCTGCAGAAGATGTCCATTCGTGAGTTTGAGTACTTCCCGGGCGTCGGCGGCTCCCCTGAGGTGCTAATCACGATGGGCGCGTGCTAGAGGGGAGATGGAGGAGATGGGGAGATGGAGGAGAACATGAGTGTGGGTGATTGTAGAAGCTTCCCCTCTGGTGGATGGTAGATTCGGGTCCATGGCAATTAGTGATATAATTGCGTAAAATTTGCACCTTTCTTATATAGTAATAAATAATGGATGGGCAATCCATTATCACCTTCCTAATTTGGTGTGATGAATTGGCAATCTATTATCACCTTCCTAATTTGGTAACTATGGTCACCTGCCATTTATATTCCCGCCAAAAGCTACTGGCTGTCGGTCCACCAGCCTATTGACTTAACTTACAAGTATCATGTTTCTTTCATCAAGCATGTTACGCAACTCTGGAGACAATTGCCGCCATTGCTCGTGCATCTCTCTGTCCAAACGATCAAGATCCGAAGCGTCTAGGCAAAAGTAGGAAAAATGCGGAAGAGTATTATTACCCATCACTCGTTGCCAATCTGTCAACAAGTGTGCAGGCAAATTCATTTCGAGTTTTCCTCTTTGAGTGAGTGTCTTTAATGTATCGTCTGACGCAAAACCAACGAAGGAGAATTTGTCAAACTCGTGTGCACGTTGTCTGAATCGATCTGATATTACACCCAAATCGTAAGATGGTATGTATTCATATGTAACGTCGTACCCGACGATGGTGACGACTCGTTCTTGGTCGAATCCCAAAACAAATAGTTTCTTATTTGAGATCGGTATCAAAATAGCTCGTTTTTTAGGTTTCTGCGTCGTGGTGGGCGTGTTTGTCAAACGCGTGCGGGCCAGCCCGATTGCTAGCACGGTTTCCAAACGATTTCGGTCAGTTTGATGGATCACGGTACCTCTCGACATACTTTTTTTTATTGCGGATCACGGGGCCATCCACCGTGTCCGTCGCCTCCTCCTGCGCTTGCATGGCATGGTGAAAATCGTGCTCGCTTTTCCGCCAGAAGCGTCCCTTCTCCCCCGGAGTCGCACTGGGCACCGTCACGTGTAATCGCGGACGAGGAGTCTCTCAGGCGATCTTGCGCTTCTTAACCGACGCATCGGTATTAATCGTCTCCTCCGACTCGTCCTTGGTGGGCGCAGTCTTGGTGAGCGGTGGTGGGATGGTCTCGCGCCGCAGAATCTTGTACTGGGACAAGCCCTTTGGTTTGGAGTCGAGCCTCTCCATCACGCAGGTAAAAGTAATGTGGTTCCATTCGGGGCCTTGGCGTTGAACGTAATCCACGGTGACGGGACGGTTTGAGTGGTTCGTCATGTGACTCAGCAGCTTTGGCAACAACTGCTGCCACCAGCCCCCCCACATGTTTTGGTAAAGGATGATGTCGTTGTTTACACTCGAACGGTCCTTCCATCCCGAGACGTTGCTCACCTTGATGCCTTCCAAGATGCACTGACCCCCCACGCTCTTGAAGCGATACGACCCAAACGGCCCGTTCAGGTCGTATCCAATCTGCTTGCCAGGTACAAGAACGCCTTGGTGCTCGCCATAGGTGTCGATGAATTCATTGGTCAAGTTGGGCATGGCTGATCTTGCCGCTCTTGTCGCTTCACTATCAGCTCCAGAATCGATTATAGTTTTGTACACCAGAACTTTTACATGCAACAGTACTACCAGACCTCCAGACCACCACCCCTCCCCTCTCCTACCTACCCTTCACCTACGCAAATCTCGCATCCCCTTCCACGCGTGCCCCGTTCGTGTCCCGTTTTGGTGGGAATTGCGACGATTTGCCCTTTTGGTCGAGCGGGTGTATACGGGCATTTGAGTATCCAAAGGACTTAGAATATTGTGTAAATAAGGGCCGCGGTTATGTGGAGGCCAACGTCTGTTCTTACACTTTTGACGCGTATCCGATATGTAGTCGTCAGGTTCGTTAGCTTCACAAAGGCGTTTGTAGGAGATAGTGTTAACTGATCTTCCACGTTTGGAAACCGATACTGCTTCATATTGGGCAAAAGCACAAATAAAGTGTTTTCACCCTTCAATTCGATTCCCGACCGCACCCTAAAATGGCGACCTTCGTTGTCTCGATACTGTTTCCCAAAGTATCGGCGTGAGGGAATGTCACTTTGCATTGCCAAGTTGACGCGGCCTGCTGTCAACCCATTTGCTGATAGGTTCATATAGTCGTGGTCTCGATCCAAAAAAGGATAAGGTGGAGTGCCGCATAAAGTGGGTATCCTCCCGGCAGTGCCCTTTTTCATGAGACCCATAAAAATGGTTTTTTGCGCCGAATAAGGCAACAAGACGAAACGTGAGCGCAGAGATTGGTCTTCAGATGTATCAAGCGTCGTTTCCACATGTGCTATCATTTCTTGCAGAAGCGCGTCTTCTAGCTCCTTTATGTCACGTGCCTCCGCCATAGTTAGACCGACCTTAGACTCGCTTCACCGCTCTATACGCCCCTTTTTGAAGACTTTCGAAAGCCAAGATCATGCCGGAGTCTACACTGCTGATACTAGATGCCGAGTCAGACTGTTCCTTTGCCCAGGCAGCCGGTCTTAATCACGATGACAAGCTAGATCGAATGCGAGCCACACTAGTGTGCGCCCTCGAAGTGTGTGGTAACCAAGAGACAAAGCACCATTTTTGGTGTGATGATGAAGATGGGTTTGGTCCCTTGCTTACACTGATGGATGTGGCCGACGTGATTATCACCTATAATGGCGCCGCGTTTGACATGCCCTTGCTGCGCAAGCACTACAGTACTTCAAGCCGGTACTACGCTCATCGTTTCAAGCACCTTGATCTCTTTTCGAGACTGCGCGATGCGACTGGAATTTGGGTCTCCCTGTCGAAGTTAGCCACCGCCAATGGCTTGCAACCCAAAACGAGTAACGGGTTGCAAGCCATCGATTGGTGGCACGCGGGCAAACGGGACGACTTACTTGCCTATTGTCATGACGATGTAAAAATTCTCGCCATTCTGGTTCGTCGAATCACTCTCACCGTTCCAAATGTGGGCGAAGTTCCGCATTGCGTGTGGAAATGGGTAGTTTAACCGATCGGACCACACCTCTTCCATATCCCGGGCCAACAGCTCGCACCCTATTACTTTATGGGGTACCACACGATTGTCCTTTCACGTGATCCGAGTAAATATCACATGTTCATAAGACTGTTTCCACCACTTCGGCCTCCACCACCCCATTGCTGGATGTTTTGGCTTAGGAAATGTAACCTTCAAGTCGCAGAAGAATGGCCACCTCCTCAATCTCGCGACGCATCGGGAGGAAGGTTCGCGTCTCAGGTGAGGCACTACGTGCTCTTTCAAAGAGCATTTCGAGGCACTCAAGGCCAAAAGACGCGGCCACACCCTTGAGCCGGTGCAGCGAGCGCTGCTGCATGCTCTCATCGCCCGCCTCGATGGTCGCAATTTGGGAATGGAGCCCTTGGGGTGTTGTTCCAAACAGAATGTCGAGGTGCTCGTTTCGAATGGCTGGAGGAAGGCGCTCGAGGGTTTGGAAGTGCACGCGGTGCGGCTTCGTCACTTCGGCGATGGCGTCGAGCGTCATTCGCAAACGTATAACGGATTGAAGCACATCGTCCATAGGCCGACCTTTCTCCACCACGGCATCCAAGAACGAGTGCCGCTTCACTTCGGCCAGTTCAAAGCCCGAGAGCGCCGTATGCAAAATTATGATGCCCTTAAAGCCCTCCTCGCGCAGATTTTCGGCAATGTTGCACCCATCGCGGTGCGGATTGCCCGTCTCGGGATCGTCGAGATTGTTGTCCAGAATAACCAGATCATATGCAATGGAGCTGCCAAGAGAGCTGCCACCAACACCGTTGACCTTTCCAAGTGCGGGTGAAAGCGTGAGCGATCGCCTGCCCATGACGATAGCCTCGACTGCTTCCTGCTCTGCCACCGACGTGCCAATGACATCCGCCACCTCGGCCTTGATGTTGGAGAAGATGCCCATCAGAGTCGACGTAATGAAGGGGTCGTCATCTACACCCAAGCATCGCATTGGTCGTAGCTTTGTGGGGGGCAGCGAGCGCCGCATGCGTGCCGACGAGGCGCTCCACATCGTGACTCCATGCATCGAGTTATCTGGTGACCCATGAATGGAGTTATTCGGAGAAACGTTTTGGGAGCCATGCGTCCCACACGTCCTCACCTCGTCCATGTCGCAACGAACGTTGAGCACCTGCTGCTCCGGATCCAGCTCAGTGGTGATGCCGCACAGAGTTGCAATGCGAAGCACCATGGATTGCATCGACATGCCTTTGCGAAAGACCACATCCGCACCCGCCTCAAGAAAGCACGCTACATCCACGCTGCTGTCATTAGCCGATCGCATCACAATCTTGCCCGCATAACCGGCGGAGCGGAGGGGTTTGATAATGTCGGTTCCAAGTCGAAGTGTGGTTCGAAATTGTGGGTGGTCCAAGTGTTGGTCCAGAATTACGACGTTGGGTCTCGGATCGAGTTGCAAAAATATCTCCTCAAAGTTGACGATCTCCTCTTCCGACTTACCAAAGATGTTGGTGGCTGAGGACGGGTGGATGCCCATTTGCAAAAAGATCGATGCGTCCACCATGCGTGCCACATCGTCATCGTCCAAGGAGGCAATGACGAGATCCTTGGGCAAGGTCGGCGTGCCGTTCAGGCTCACGAAGTGGTAATCGACCGTAAGGGTTGCGACGACGAGGGTTGGCTCAAAAGCGATACTCAATCCACCACCCATCGCATCGGCGCACATTTTGGCAATGGCAAGCCCTTGGCCTTGCGACATGATGTGCCCTTTGGCCTCGATACCCTTCTGCCCACGCTCGAAGAGGGGCGAAGTGTCGGATCCATATTTGGACCGTATCTCTTCATGCTTGACGCCTGGAGCATTCGTGACCGACAGGACGAGTTTGCACCGTCGGTCCACGCGCGCATCAATGCGAATGGGAAACGTACCCTTGATGCCTGGGACGGTCTTGCCACCATACCGCACCGCATTTGCTACAAGATTGTCCAAGATGTGATTGAGCAGCTGAGGATCAATGCGGCAGTGCCACAGTCCTGGGGCCACGTTGAGGCGCACTCCAGGCGGGCAGCACTGCTCGAGCAAGCTCTTGAGGTGTACCACCTCCTCCATTGGCGTGTAAGTACCTGCTCGACCAAAAGAGCAAACCGTCGCAATTCCCACCAAAACGGGACACGAACGGGGCATGAGTAGACTGGTGGGGGGCTCGGGCGACGGTTCTACCACGTTGCAAGGGGTGAGAAGTGAGGGTTTATCTGGAGTTTTTGCTGGGTTCGAGGCAATGGTAAGTACCCCAGATGATGCTGCGCATGATACCCTCATTGACGCACAGCCGCACGCCGCGATCCACCTGCCCGAGCAAATGGTCCATCGATTCGGCAAACTTGTATGGAGTCCCCATCAGATGGCTCGCATGCTCCACCACCGATTGACGGCATTTGGTGGCCAAGCTCTTGGCGGCGAGGAGCCGATTCTTGATCTCGTGCGAGAGAAATGCCTGGTGCCGCAAATCTTTCTCCCGCGCCGTCTCGAGGCGTGCATTTTCCACCTCGAGCTTCTGCCGCGCCACCCGATCGGTCACGTCGCGCATCACCATCACACACTGATACGGGTCGGAATGCACCGCATTCACGACGCACTCGGCCGTCATCCACTCCTTGCGATCGGGATTCCAAATTGAGAGCATGGTGGTAATGTTCTCGATCGGACTCCCCTTGGTCCACCGCGCAAGTGCCGCACCGCACGGCGTGTCGGGAGCCAGCTCTTCGGCAAGGTAGACGCCTTCTGCCACCAACTGAACGATAGTTCGGTCCTTGTACCACTGGAGCTCGTACCCAAAGACACGCTTGATCGAAGGTGACACGTACTGATGCCGCGGTATGCCATCAACCAATTTGGCCACCACCAACACATCGGACGAGTGCTCAATCAGCTTGGCTATAACTGTGGCCTCCTCGTCGAGCGCCTCATGCGTTGAGCGATCAGTCACGCGGACTTCAAGTTTCGCTTGGACTTCGAGTTTCGAGGTTTGCATGGGTTGTGGTGGTGATTGGGCTCCTTGCTCTGTCTACTGTGAGTGCTTTTCCAAAGGGCCGCCAGCGAGCTCCGTGAAAAACTCAAACCCGTAAAGAGGGGTCACCATAGGGAGAGGGAGTCGCGGCAATGTTCGTATCGCCCGTCAAAAGGCGTCGGAGCGGGGTTTGATAGCGCTCCATGCGCGAAAGGTGCCCCCGAACCACCCCAATATAGCATTTGGTAATTGCATATCCAATCAAGTTGTTTCTCTAGTCGCGTTTGGGAACGCTCAAGTTGCGTATGAGAGCGTGTCGAGTTTTGCTGCTGGTGCCATCAAAATATCGTAACGCGCTGACGGGAGCGGTGTGGAGGCTCCGAGTGTATTAATCAAGTAATGCCGCGCGAAAGCATGGAAGTTTGTATACGTACAAATTTCCGATGGGACCAAGTTTGCGAGGCGGATATCACATCATCGCTTCGTGTCAAGCCGGTTCCCCCGCTCCCCTACATGATGCAAAGCAAGGCTTGGGAGCCTATACCACCATACACGTCACCAACCACGCCACCCGCGCCGGTGCTGCCCACCATTCGAACCTCCCGAAGCGTCGACCGCGAAGTCCTGTGCCGCGAGATTGCAGCTCAAGAAGGGGCAGCGAGCGTTGCCCGTCGAAACCACAAAGTGGTGCTGAAAATAAACGGCGCTCTTGCAAATGCAATGAAGGTCATCGGATAAAAGAAGACGCGTTTACTATGTTGCCTTCATTAGCGGCCTTGAGCCACCAGGCGACGCGTCCTACAGAGTGCTGTGACTACGAGGTACAAGATACCAATTACGTATATACCCTCGCCAATTTGGTATCTAAATCATATAAAGCATTCATTAAAACCTCCCAAGCTCTCAATGAGGCGAAGAAGAAGCTCGAACAGGCACGCAACGTGTTGGACAACACCAGTGAGCAGTTCAAGGCGCTTCAAGAAGAAGTGGCGCGGCGCACGCGCGACTTCGAGAAGGCGCGCCGCACGCGCGACTTTGAGGAGGCGGCGGAGGCAATGCGGCGGACGACGTCCTAGTCTTCGGGTGGGTACCCGCCCCCCTCTGGTCCGAGCTCTTCATCGTCCACATATGGAAGCTCCACCTCGTCGTCGTCGAACTCGTCAAACTCGTCGTCGTCCTCCTCTTCGCCCTTCTCTTCACCGTCGAACACCCACATGGATTCTCTAAACCATTTCGGAGCACCAAACATGAGTACCAAAGTCCACATTGCTTCGCCTCGACCGAGGTTGGGAGAAATGTAAGTGAGAGTGTACTCAGTCTTCTCCAAGAAGACTTGTAAAAAATCATCGATTGGCCGGAAGGTGTAACGAGGTCTGCTGGTGTTGGCCTGTTGCTCTTGCAACTTGGTTACACGCGCAATCATCACGTCACGTTCGCGCTCCACAATTACCGGCCAAATGGAGGGGTCGGATGCACATAGAGTTCGGAATTCGACGTTTATTTTGCACAAGCAACTAAAGCGTCGCATGAAGCGTCGATCAAGTGATTTGGCAGCGCTCGCAATTGCAGCATAATCGTCCAAATTGGGACTAGCCGCCTCCCAGTCTCGCACTTCATCGTCAATTACTGAGAGCCAAAAGACGTTTGCCCATATTTCAGCCGGTATGCCCTCTGAGGGCACCGATAGGTTTCTCACCGACAAGTTGGGAAGCATGAATCGTTTTTGGAGTTGCTCTTCTTCCAAATCGTACTCTTCCTAAGAAGCTCCAGCAGGCTTCAGAAAGAATTCAAACTCGTAAGTCGGCAGCACCAAGGAAAAGGGGGAGACCGTTGTCCCCCTTTTAAATTCTGGTGTACGAGAAGGTGGTGGCGGCCGAGTTGGTGGTTCGACATTTCCGCCCCCAAAACACGCCCCACCCCCCAGCCGTAAAACCGTCCCTACCCCTATGGTGTATATATGTGTGAGGGGACTCTGGTGATCTATTATTTCCTAATTAGGAAGGTGATAATCAAAATTATAATTTTATTATTACATACCAAATTAGGAAAGTGATAATCAAATTAGTCGTATAATTATTATCTTCCAAATTAGGCAAGTGGTGATTTAATTACATCATTTATAAAAAAAACCTTCAAGTTACAACACCAGAGGGGGCGGGGCGTTTTTACGGCTGGGAGGTGGGGCGTGTTTTGGGGGCGGAAATGTCGAACCACCAACTCGGCCGCCATCACCTTCTCGTACACCAGGATTTAAAGGGGAAGCTTCAATAACCCCCCTGGTAATCAAATTGACGAAACTTGACAACACTTGAAAATAATAATATAATATAATAATATAATATAATAACAATAAACACATAAATAAAATAAAATAACAAATAACAAATACGTGAATAACAAAAAATAATAAATAATATAAATAATATAATATAATATAATATAATATAATATAATATAATAATATAATATAATAATAATCTGGGGCCCCAGTTCCCCCCTGGTGGGCACTTTCCCATGAAGCCATCCCACCGGAGGCGCATGCATGCGCAAGGTGTAACGGCTAACCGGGAGATCTAGGGCGTGGTGAAAAGTGTGCTTGCTTTTCCGCCAGAAGCGCCCCTATCCCCCCGGCGGGTTTGTATCGATATATATTTACATATATATATATATATATATATGTAAATATGTAAATATGTACCCCCCTGGTGGACCGGTAAGCCCCTCCGTAAAAACCCGCTGAGGGGAGAAGGGGCACTTCTGGCGGAAACGCGAGCACGATTTTCACCACGCCCTAGATCTCCCACTTAGCCGTTACGCCCTGAGCATGCATGCACCCCTGGGGATGGTTTTATGGCTCGTCCTTGCGCGCGCCCCTTTGCCCGCTGGAGAGCGCGCGTGAGATTGGAAGAGTTGGTGAGAGAGTAAGATGCCCAAAAGAGGTCGGGATGCAGTGCTGTTGACTGTAACAGACAGCGACGAGCTCGTGAGTGTGGATCGATCGTTGCTCATCGAAAGCAAGTGTCGATTGGGCTTGGCGATTTTGCACGACGAGGCAAACGACAGCCACATGAGCAAGGCGATGCTATTGACCTTTATGAGGTCATTGCTGCACGGGCAATTGAGCTTGGGACGAAGCGTGAGTGTCCAGGAAGCTCTGACGACGTTCGAGTACGAGGGTGTCCGTTTGGGAGGTGTTCCACCCTCCATCTCAATGGGAACCTCAACGGCTCACCACGCCACCTCCATATCGGACGAGATTTCCTTCCTCTCCGAGAGATTGTCCAATCACCTGCTACTTTGGCCTCGCCTCGCCAAGACGTGCAGACAATCAATCTTTGGCAAGAGCTCCGTCTCGGCGACGCCGACGCGAATATGGGTCCGTCTATTGACTCGGCCACAATTCCGAATTAGAGGCGATGGCAGCCACCACTCGGCCTTGATCAGCAGGTGGCCATCATGGCTCTCGGAAAGTCTTACCTTCATTGCGGCAATTCACGACGAATTGGTAATGGAAGGGTTGGTGGAACCTCATGCTTGCGACCAGGCGACGCTCAAACTCATGACGGAGCGTCTCGGCAGTCGAGAGTACCTGAGCCACTCGGCGCACGATGGGCAACCCTCCATTCACGAGGTGAAGCGGTGGAAGGTGCGAATCGACCGGTTTGTCCACGACATACGAGCGGTGCTGCTCGAGCCCACCGACTACCCACAAGAGGCTCATTCGTTTGCCAAGGCTTGCCTCGACATGTGCCTCGAGGAGCTCGACCTAACTCCCTCTTTTGGCCACATCTATGCTCAGATGGGAGACAAGAGCGTCGAGCGTACCGCTCTGGCCAAGGCGCTCAAGGCGCGCGGAATACTACTTTTGCAGTGGGCCACAGCCGAAGATGAGGCAACCCTCAACCCGGTCGGATTTCCACCCGCGTGGAGCTCGATGGCAGACACCGGACCTTGTTTATTGCTGGACATTGGGGCGTGATTAAAATAACAATTAAATCCTGGTGTCCCCCTTTTACGGGAATGCCGTCTTGCTGGAAGCGACCGGGAAGAGAATAGGTCTTAATTACCACACTACCAGTTGGCTTCAATGTGCTAAGCGGGTGGTCGTTAGGATCCGTCACCTTCAACAGTTGCGCTCTCCAGCGCAACGAAGAGGGACGAGAGGATCGAGAGAGTCGAGGTGAGCAACATGAATGCGGTGGAGCGAACAATCCAGCTGCGGGTGAGTCAACAGGTGCCCTTGGCTCCTCCGGGCGGCGGCATTGGCATCGCCATTGCCTCATCACTCTCATGCGGGCGCGACGTCTTGGACGTGATGCTGCCAAATTGCAAAGTGGATTGCGAGGCCATCAAGATATCCGAGGACGAACTTCAAAATATCTTGTCATTGACACTGGATAGGCCACCTAAACCACTGCCTCATCGCTTTGCCGAGGTGACGGAGCTAATGGCGATGGCCCTCACTGCCACCCTACAGGACCCGTCTGCGGCTGCGGCTTGGTGCAAGCCGCAGAATCGACTCGGAGTGTGTTTGGCACTACACACAACTAATCCAATGAGTATAATCTCACATCTCATTGGGTCTCCGTCACGCTCCGATGAACGACGATTAGAACATCTCCACCATACGTGGTCTGAAACACCCCTCTCCCCTCTGCTCCTTGCAGAAACGTGTCTGAGTCTGTAATTACATTTAAACTTTAAGATTAATGGAAACCGCGTATCCGGCCGCCTTTCCTTCCATCGTCTCGGCCAAATCTGGAATGAAGGTGATGTTGACGCCGCCTCCCTTGCAGTTTTCGGTGATGGCGCGGCACATGTGGTCGACTGCGGCTCCATTGCTCACCAATGCGGAATAGGGCAGCACCATCGTGATTCCATGGCCGCTTTCGTCGGTGCGTTCGTCTAAGTCCGCTTGCAACTCGTTCAGGCGTTTGAGATTCTTGGAAAGGACGCCTTCCTCGTAGGCATCCAAGATTGTCTTGTGTCCGGCTCGACATAGTAGGCAATTCGAGCCAAATCACGGCATAACGCGACTCGAGCCACCACGCGTAGATTTGGGGTTGTAACATTTGCACAGGTTAAGGGTCTGGTCGGGTTCGAGGAGAGTCACGTCCATCGTAAGCTCAATCGCTTCTTCATGATTACCAGCACCACATGAGTTATGAAGTCCTGCGTTCGATTCAACAGTTCGTACCGGGCACGATGTGGGAGCGAGCCGTCGTCTCCGCGCGGTCGAGAAGGCTCGCCGTCGAATCGTCCACAGTGTGCAGTGGCGATGCAAGGAAGGTGCCAAAGTGGGCCTCCCGCGGTGTAATTCCTGCGGCACCCACGATTTTGGACGTCGTCTTTGGTGAGAGGGTGTACTGCGTCGCCGCCGCCTGATAGTGGCGAAGTTGACGGTCGGCATAGAGGGGGTGCGATGGTGCGAAGGTTATGTCGAGGAAGGTATTGTAAAAGCGGTGGCTGCTGCCGCCCAATTTTCGAAGCGCCCGACCGATCGTCGAGCCGAGTCGTTCCAAGGCCAGATCGTCCTCCCGCATAATCTTTTCCGCCTTGGGATCCAGCAGCCTTCCCGAACTGGGGGTTGTGCCCTCAATGTTGTAAAAAGCTGGCATCTTGAGAGCATTTACAGGCATCCCTTCTGCACCAAAGACGGCCTCTTCCCGCGCCATTCGCAGCATAACCGCGTCCCCATATCCAACCCCTTCGGCGAGACAGTGATTGCTGGTGGTGTTGTCGAGGGCCTCGAGTAAGTGTGCGTTGGAAACCAACATGCCAATCGCGTGCCCCGCCACCGAACTGGCGGCGGTGGATGTGGCTTCGGCACCATTGGCAGCCAGAACGCAAATGGCGGGACTGTACAGCTTGCCGAGAATGTTACTCACGGCCACCATCGTTGGAAACTCGGCGGCGTCGGTCTCGTTCATGCAAGCATGGAGCATATTGAGAGCCACGAATGCTGACGATTCGCAATCATTGGCCGCGAGTGGACCCCTTGGCACCAGCCAAGACTCCACGCTCATGCTCGTCGCCTTCGAGGGCAGCATCACCGCCGCCGAATCAGACCGGTAGACCACCATCAACGAGGCAATGATCGACATGGCCGACGCCAAGGTTTCGGCGTGCGCCGACGCGGCGAGACCCGACTCCGACGCATCGCGCATAATGGCGGCAAGACGCTCTTCGTCACCCCCCACCTCGACGAGAAAGGCTTCCTTGACGAGGCCCTCAATCGTAGGCTTTGAGTAGGTGCTCGGAAGATTGACCAGAGTGTGGGCCAAGACGTACTTGCTGTTGCCCATGCCCACCGCCGTGTGGGCAACCGATTTGGTCAAGTCGGGAGCCGCGCGGAAGAGGAGCTCGGTGCTTCGTCGTTCATAAGCTCCATTAGCCCAACTCACCAACGCCGCTTGAATGGCCTCAGTCTCATCCTCCACCGCCTCGCCCAAGCTACCCGAAAATTTGACGTTGCTCACCACAAAGGTGGCTGAGATGGCCTGTGACGTTTCGAAAAACGCGTTCACGATGGTGGGCTTTCCCTCTTGACTATCCTTGAGCAGCTGTTCGATGGGCACCGCTCCTTCGCCTTGGAACGCTCGCCCCAAAGTGCCTGCAATAGACACGCCTTTGCTCTGATTCTGCAGCACCAACATCGCCTCCTTTGGCAAAACCCCCTCGATGGGTACCGTCACCTCCACCCCCTGCGAGTCCACACTTGCAGGAACCCCCTTCAACCCGCCACTCACATGGACCAAGGTTTCGGCTGTGGTAACCGCATCCGAGAGCTCGCCGCCTGTTGACAGAAAGACCCCCGGAAAATCGGGTTCCGCCCTTTGCAACGTGATAGACAGGGACATTCGTCTGCTTTTTAAATTCTCCTCACGACAACGTACGCATGCACCCCTCGGCTTACCCAATCCTAATGATTATATGGTCGTTCAAGCGCTCACGCCGGCGGCGCAAAGAGACAGCCCATGGTCTCCGGAATGAGCGACTCGGGCCGCACCGCCGACACGTGCGGCTGTTTGGCCGTTTGGAAGGCCAGGTCACGCAAGTAGACGTTGGAGCGTAGACGGCGCGCGCGCACCGCGCACGAGTCGGTGGTCGTCAGCAAGGAATAGTCGGCACTCTCAGACGAGTCGTCGGCGGAGTGAATGCAGTCGGTGGCGAAGGCAAGGTCGGGGAGAAGCGATTGATTGGTCATTGAATAAAGCAAGCTCCTCGAAGGCGAACCTGGGGGTGACGGTTCGCACGATTTACTGCCCGTTGTGAACATTGGGCGCGCCTTCCAAGATCGATTTTAGGTTTGTACACCAAGATTTCGTCAAAGACAGGTGGGGGATTCAGGTGCTATCAAACTAAGATCGATTTTAGAGACGACAGGCTGACACTCTGCTCTAAACAGCAAGCCAACAAAAACAAACCATGAGCGCGGGAGATTGTTGCATGTCGCTTCATCACGTTTCAAATGAAGCAAGAGCTCACGCAGTATCGGCGTTTGGCAATTCTCTGGCACAGATTCTCGATCTCAAAAACCTCGTCGACGACGTTGCGCATTGGCCGTCAATCGGCGTGGCGTTGCAGGAGCGGCGCAATCACATCCCCGATGTGCAACAAGTGCGAAACTTTAACCTTTGCACCGACATGATGCGCAAGGCCTTCCTATCATGGAGCGTGGCCAATCGTATCTACCGTTTGCAGCGCCAAGATTCCAACTCGTTCATCAGTCTCAAGGTGTTTTGGCGAGAACCAATCTTCTCTAGAAGCACCCATTTCAAGGCGAAGGTCAAAACTCACGTCTTTGGTGCGTTGGGGCTACAAATATTCTCGGCAATCAAGACGAGTCTGCTTGCATGGATCTACCAATGCGACGCCATCATGAGCCGCCTGCACGATGGAAATCTGCAGCTGGAAGGTGTTCAGTATGAGATCACAGAACCTATTGAGCCAACCCCCGACGAGGTGGAGTTGCTCACGGCCACCGATACGGGCTCGCAGCGCCACGCCTTTCACAGCACGATGCGAGGCATCGCCCACCTCTTGGCGACGCACATCGTCATGGACCCTGACGAGGTGGCACGGCAGCTCGAACAAGGAAAAGCCAACATGGAGGAGGTGGTCGACGCACCACCCACCAAGCCGGTGGACGCAACCAAGAGGGCGCCACTGCCGCCGCGCCTGACGCATATTGAGGACGAGAATACCTTTCGCGACTTTTCGCAACGATTGATGATCAACACGTCCTTTGAGTCGATCGACCTCTTCAAAGCTCAGATTGTGATTTTGACGCACCTGCGCACCCTGTGCCGGGAGCTCGTGTCGGCGGATATAAATCTGCCCATCTCGGCCAAGACGACGGCGATTTTGCGTGTAAAGTTTGACGATGTTGCCGCCGAGGTGGCGCACCCTTCACCCGAGTTCGCCGTCGAGTTGACCAAAGAGGAGGGGGTTGTCAGCAACGACAACTTGGGCTTGCATCGTCAATGGCTTGCCGATGCGCTTCGCTCCGAGCCTGAAGATCGCCTCGAGCGCGTGATGGTCTACATGAAAAGGTTTGGAGCCAAGCTTGACAAGGCGTGCACGCGTGCCATCAGGGTGTTGGGCAAGTGGAAGATGCCTTTTGTGGACGACTTGCCCACCAGAGTTCTGGTGATTTGCAACAGCCTGCCCGCTGAGAACGAGGTTCCCTACTGCAGCGCCGTGGCGCGCCGCACGCACATGCGCTTCTACGTTCCCGACAAGGCAGTTCGCAAGCGACACCGCATCGACGCGTACACGCTCCGACTCGTGCGCCTATCCACCATGTTAGTGACGATGGTCAAGGCGCAGTGTTTCCATCCGGGAACTTTCCCCGTGCGCGCGGTCAAGGACGTGGCCAAGCGCGAGAGCGACGTGGCCGACTGCGTCTACAAGCTGTGTCTTCTTCACATCCAGAGTTTTTGGGGGACAGGCATGGAGCTGGTGAGCGCCCTCAGCGACGTGGCCGACCCAAGCTCCGACGTGTCGAAGACGGTAGACGATGCGTTGGTGAGCCTCTCCAACGTTTCAACGCTGGAGCTCGAGGGGCTCTTCAATGTTCGCAGACCTACCTTTTATGGGATCAAGGAGGAGCTGCATGACGCCATACATGCCAACCTCATCACCAAGGTGGCCTATGGCTACCACGCCCTCGGGAGCGACATTGGACCAATCGTCCTCAAGCGACTCAAACGACGACGCAGCCTCGTCTCGTGGCTTCCGCACGAGACGCGTGACCCTTTGGTAGAAGCTTTGTGGCGGCACCCCGCCTTGTGCGCCTGGTTGCGCGCGGGTGGGGCGCGGCAGCGGCAGCTTCGCATTGCCGCCAAGGAGGTGAGCCCTTCCAGTGTGGGCGGTCGTGCCATTCTCGAGCTCGTCGCCTCAGCACCCAAGATGGTGAAATACGGCCGCGCGTACGACGCCAGCACCAAGAAGAAGGGCTCAGCCAAAGTTTACCAATTCGACAGCTTGTTGCTGGCAAAGTTTCTAAGGCTCACCGTCTGAAGGACAGAGTTACGACACCAGGGGGAGAATCCCAAGTCCACGTGAATTGCGTTTAACCGGGTTGAATGGTTGGTCGAACGTTTTAGTACTGTGAAACATATAACTCACGTCTATGTGCGAACTTGAATTTATATAAACTTAATTTCTAAGTCAGTTGCAATTGGATCAATACTGACAAGTGGGACAAGATCACTTGAGGGGTTGGGTTTGCACACCATTGCGTGGACTGTGTTGTCAATGAGAAAGAGCGGTTTTGTGAGAGATCCAAATGTTGGATATGGAAACCTTGCGTCCAGTTCAACTCCACCGTTGATTAATTTGAACCTTGGCCAAACTTGATTAAATGCGTTTGTCAAGTGTGTTGTTAAGATGACTGGGTCAAGTGAAGTGGCCGCGAGTTGCCGCAACGAAAGTGCTTCAAGCTTTGATGGGTTGTCCTGCTCACTCAAAAATTGACGAAAGTCGTCCAAAAACATCTTCTCTGTATGGTCGGCGTGCGCTTGGCAGTACAACTCACTGTAATTTTCCGTCAAATAAGGAAGGTCCTTATCGTCCAATAAGATGCGAATGTCTGATGGAAAGGTCTTGATCGCATCCAAAAGACCCTTCACGGGCGTTGTTGTGATCATGTGCGTCCACAGGAGATCGGCCTGTTGAGCGTATTGAATGTATTCACGGTTCTTTTCGATACCCACCTTCTCAACACTGGGAATTCCGAAAGTTGAATTCCTCATAGGGCGCTTGGAAATCCACCCACGCGCCTCGTAATATCCAAATCCACGTATCAAACACAGCGTCTTTGTCAGGCTACCAGCACTCACCTCCGGCTCAGCCTCCGGAACAAAGTCAGCGGCGTCTGTGAGTTTTAACGTGACGGAAAGTTTGTGGGCCAGGCAATCTATCATATTCAACACCATTGCGCCATGACCTCCGCCCCCAGACTGAAGAGTAAGCTTTGGCTCAACCTGGCACCTTATGCGCCCGGAGCCCAGCTTGTAAAACAAGTCGTCCAAGGACAAAAGTGATTGGGACGAGTCCACGTTGATTAAGACGCATTCTTGGTCGCCTCCTGGTAGAATGATCGTTTGCAGCGTTACTCTATATGGTCTTAGTGTAGTCAGCTTGAAAGTTGCGGTCAAGGGAGTTTGCCCAACTCTCGACTTGATTACGTTGAATTCGATATCCTTCTGTCTCGACTTTAGAAAGATCCATTTCCAGTCAAGAGTCATTATATTGACGGGTGGGCCGGGTCTTTCAAATACGTTGCGATGGTACTGGCGGCCGTCCATCTCGAATTTTCGACGGTTGACGAGGTGCCAAATTTCCTGGATTGGATAAAACGTCTGATCCGCTCGAAGAATTTGAGTATCACGCTCGCAAGAGCCCTTTAAACGTTTGAGAACAAGATCGCCCACGTGTCGCAACGTGGTGAACGATGGGTCGATTGGGAATGTTATGATGTCATCCACCTGACTTAGAGGCAGCTTATATAGATAATCAAAGAACGGGTCCTTTATTGAAAGCGACTGATTACTTGGAAGCAAACTGATTTCGTCAATCAACGGAAGGTAGAGAAGGTCAAAATAAGCCGTTGGATTTTCTGCCATTTTCTGAAAAGCCTTGCACGCGATGTGCGAGAGGAAGAGCAACTTATTCAACCAATTCAGACTAAGACCATCTTGTCCAACGTAAGGGTTCAATTTAATCGTGTGTCCCGCGTCAAAGTGGATGAATTTGGGCAAAAGGCGACGTTTGGACGGATCGCGCCTTTCAGTCGATTTTTCGACCCAGATCAGATGTTCGGGTTTGGCGTCCAACATCAACAGATTCAATGGGACTGCGGCGGCAAAGAGGTTTTGCAATGCTTTGCCCATGAGCTCCACCGTTTCGGGAACGTAGTCGTCAATGGTGCGATGCAGAAGATCTCCGGGAATGCCCGCCTGCATGATGTAAATGGCCACGTCCGTTTCGTTCACCTTGACCGAGGCGCACGCCCAGATAGTTGGCCCAATGCCGGCTCGACATAGTAGGCAATTCGAGACCAATCGCGTCAAAACGCGACTCGAGCCATCACGCGTGGATTTTGGGTTGCAAGATTTGCATAGGTTGAGGATTTAGAAGGTGCTGGGTTCGAGTCAACAGTTCCCACCGTGGTAGGCGGCGAAGCACGTGTAAAAGGCCTCGTGGGCGGCCCGTGTATACTCGGTATCATTATCAAAGGGTTGACTGTTGACGCGAATTCCCCAATGCCCCTTGTTGTACCCGAAGAGATGGTCGGGAAGCAGTGCTTTGAGTGAGCTTTCGTCGATATTGTTGAATATTTCGTCAGATTTTAATTCGTCCGGGTACCGGAAGAAGGTATTTAACCCCTCCACTCCGTCGTCGCTCTGCGAGGTGTTGTTGTTAATATTCCATGCGTTGAAGGCCAATTGGGTCATCGCCTTCTCGGCGTCGGGCGTTATCCAAGCGAAGTTGTCCTTTGAAGCCTTCAGCCCTTTGCCAGCCTTCCATGAAGTGCGCACCTCGTCCGCCGTCAAGACCCGCTCCTGGTGGTATTCCCCCGAAGGATGTGTTTCGTGCAGGTAGGTAAACGCCTCCCATTTGCGGTTGATATTCGCGTCCAATATCGGATCAAGGTCTTCCATCACTATCCCCTCTGGCACTGGTGGACCCTCATCGCGTTTTCGCTTGGGAGCGTCGGGAGCGTCGGTCGGGTCGGTCAAATCGTTCAGGTGTAAGCGGGAGAGGTTGGGTAGCATTTTTATTTTCGGAGTGGCTCCTTCGCTTGACCATGGAACGTTACCGGCATGGTTGGGATTGCAGCTGAGTTCGGCCGTTGTGGCCACGGGGTCGATCCCCGTCGTCGGTATCGAAAAGAAACAAAGTACGTTTGCTATGCTGCCCGACTTGTCGCACTTGTCCCTCAAGGATCCACCTTTTGATTCGCCACCGACGCAACCCACCTCCGTCGTTGAGGTCCTCGCCACCGACGCGCCGAAGCGCTGTCGGGAAAAGGCGGAGGTGGGCACACCCTTACGCCCTTCTCATTCCTTCGTCGTAGACAGCGCGTACGATGCGATGCGTGCCTATACTGGCAACCCCGGGGTTGAAGATCTCGTCGAGACCGAGAATGGAATGGTAATGTCGTCGCGGCGGCCGAGAGTGAATGAGGAGGTCGGGGTGTTTCCCATGAAGGTTTCGGCGGTCGTAGATGGCGACCACGTCTTGTTCATTCAATCCGCCGAGCCGCCGAACGACGCAATGACGCTCAAGGCGCAGTTCAAGTTGGTGTGCGACAAATGCGACGGGCCTCAGTCCATCTTCCGGTTGGAGGCGATAGGCGTCATCACAAGCAGGGACAACAGCGATCTCGGCGAGGTGGTGCCCTTCACCAACAAGCAGTTTAACGAAACTCTGAAGTCGTTCGCGCCACAATTCGTAACGGACAAGACGAAGATGGTCCCAGAGTGGACCCCGCCGCTGAAGTTCGAAACGACGACAACTCCGCGCGTCACCAGTCTGGCGGAAGAGGTCGGCAAGTACCGAGTCGGGCTCAACGTCGTCAACCCTCCATACGAAGGCGGTCGGCACAACATTTGGCTCAAAACCCTCGTAACGAGTGCGGTGTGCGAATTGCTGGCGACGACGGCGCGTCAAGTGACGACCCAGAGATATCTGGCGAAGAAGATGGCGAAGCAGACGCCGTGGTGGACTACATATTTTGGTCAAGGGACCGACGAGGAGGACGATACGGACGGCCGATACGACTCTTCGGATGAAGATTAGAAACATGGGAGTTGTTACTAAACTCGACTTGAGATTCCACCTCGGACTGACTGACGATACATGCGGACAACACATGTAATTGTATGCGATTGTATGCAGTCCCATGTGGTTGCATGGGATTGAAAGAGTCCTCTAGCCACCTAGACGCCTCTACGCTCGAGGCAGTCTGGGTGCCCAAAAAGGAGCTCTAGATCGATTTTGGTCCATACCCATCGCCAACCTGTCGTAACAAAATTGGGTCGCGTCAGGATTAGGTGGGCCTGCGGGATGGGTCTGAGGGCCCTACCTGACTAGGCGGGAGCGGGTTTGATCGCAAGGTTTATGCCATGGCTCTCGAAGATTCCATCGAAACAGCTTCGCCAGCCCTCCACCGCGCGTCGCCGGGACGGGCATCTGGACCGAAGTGACTAACAATTAGGGGAAAGAGGTTGAGCGAGGGTTGGTCAAGGGTTGGTGTGGGTTCGGACCAAAGATTGAGGGTTGGAGTATGGGCAAGGTCACCCCTGGCCGGGCACCAAGCCCCACTCGCCAAGCTTGAAGATGCTCATCTGGCGGCTCGGGCCCAGGAAGCACGTTGCATTGTTGATCGATCCGGCCGTGAGGTACTCGTTGGCGCGCGTCGCCGCCACGTCCTGCCCATAGTGGATGGTGTCGAGGCCCAGAACGGACCTTGCGCCAACGACGCTGGCCGGAAGACCACTATCGCCATTCTCCGTCGACCACGGAAGGACGCGGTCCGAGAGCGAGATGGCCGTCTTGGAGGACATGGCATACACCTCGGGTGCGGTAAGCCCAAAGCAGAGCATCGAATCATAGTCGCCACCCTCGTCGGTGAAGCCAAGACGGTCCTCAATGGCCGCCTTGGTGTTGGCCAGTGTTGGGTCACCCTTGGACTGGCCAAAGAACTTGGTGTTGCCGCCCGCCACGTACCGCGCGCAGTGCACGTCGCGGAGGACCAGCACGTTCTGCGGCTTGGTGACCACCGACTTCGTATAACAGGTGTAATGCCTAGAAGGTATCAGAGCGTGTGTGTGTGGGAGGGACCCCACTCCACGAGATTAATAGAACATAAGAGATTGTGCTCGGGTTTAACGAAACATGCTTACCCCTCGATGGTTTTCACGGACGTGTTGGCCGAGATCTGCATGTCTGTACATTGCAAGGGTACCGATGCAACAATATAGGGTACAGCATTGGTGTGACTGCACAGGAGTTTGAGTGCGTAAGCTTACCGGCCGGTCCAAAGAGGGTGGCGCCCGTATCGCGACCGGCGACCGTCATCACCGCCGAGGTCATCACATGCTCGATGAACGGGCGGCAGATGAGGTATCCGGCGGCGGGGGTGGTGCCATCCATCCCATCGACCCCCGTGGCTTTTGCCGCCTGCTGCAGCTCTTCCTTGGTGAACGGAACCAACGTGTCGGCCTCCTCGTCGTAGAGGGCAATAACTTTGTCTGCGTCCCCAAAATCTGCTACGTTCACCACGTAGTACTCGCCCACCTGCGAGTTGCGCTGCAGGAGCTGCATCGACTCGGTGTCGTCCGTCTGATCGAGCCACGACGCGTGGATGGTGAGGGCAAGGCATAGGCGGGCCGGTGCAATGGGTTTACACACGTACCGTCTCGAAGGGGTTGGAGACGAAGACGCCGCAGCCGCGGAAGGCCCGCTGCTCGTACCCCGACACGCCCGACTCAAAGTTGTTGGGCCCCGCCGGGCCGGCGGTGTTGTAGACAATCTTCTCCTCACCGCCCACGGCGAGGTAGAGGAGCAGCGACGGCGGCACCACCAGCATGTTGGGCGAGACGCCGTACCGCGACATGCGCATCTTGCCCTCCTCGACCGCCTTGTCAAAGCCCCACTTCTCCTTCTGAGCAATGCCGTACCTGCCAACGAAAGCAACTCATACTCAACACACGTACAACCGTCTAGGCGGTTTGAACTCGACCACGCACAGCATGATCTCGTGTTGCATGGCTTGGCGAACGTTGCGCTTCGGGCGAAGACCCTTCTGGAGCTGTACAACGTGGCGAACGCCATGTGAGTTTGCAGATTGGCCATCACAGGTTTCGGTGGTTTCGGTGTCGGTGCAACGCATACGTCGTAACGGAAGTCATAGTTGCCGCTCGTCAAGTAGGAATACAGGCAGTCAAAGTTGCTGCCACGTGGAAGGGTGGGCTCAGTATATCGACCAGGAGGCTGGTGTGAGTTTGTGCGCCGTCACCAGGTCTCCTGGACGCAGTAACGAATGCTCGTGAGCTGGTTGGCGAAATGGTTTCGACCCGCCTCAGTGGCGTAAAAGTCGGACTCGATGACGAGGCCGATGCCGCGGCGCACGACGCGCTCGCGGTGGCGGCGACGCATGGACGTCTGTTCACGGCGGTGGCAATGGTGTCGGTGGGAATGGTGGCAACGGTGGGGACAGGGTGGCGGCGCGAGACGAGACGCACCTGCATGCGCGACACCTGCCAAGCACGCGCACCGATCCAACGACGTGCTCAGACAAGGCGTTGGATTGACCGCGTCCAAAATCCCCAATGCGGCGTACGCCCTCGTTGGGAACACGCTGGAGAAGGCGGACGTCAAAATGCAATTCGTCCCACTCCACCTGGGTCCCTGCTCATCCACGAGAGTTGAAATGTGGTGATGAGAAGCGAATGGAGGGGAGGGCTGAAGGGGGGAGGGTGGAAAAGTTCGCGTCCATAGTTCGCAACCTTCGATCTTCACAAAGGGCAACGCGACGCTGGTTTGCCACCTGCGGGCGACGCACGCGTGGGGGTCAGCATTGGAAGGGCTTGGACAGGGTTGGAGGGCGATTTCAGACGAGTCTACGGCCTTGAGGATGAGGTTGTTGACTAACGCTCG
>MDSV01096363.1_pt1 | contig 22735 bp, 22 predicted proteins | sample 810851 | NCBI WGS metagenome assembly MDSV01 (sample SAMN05326640, study PRJNA326480) | marine metagenome | isolation source: seawater | place: Atlantic Ocean: North East | collected 2012 | reverse complement strand
GCTTTAATATCTTATTTAAACATATATATATTAACAAAATATTAAAATATTAAAGAAATATTAAAATATAGGGGGTTTATATGGAAGCATTAACAGATATATTTTCTACGCTTGGGGGAATAGCATGGGGTCCTTACATGCTCGCTTTTATTGCTTTTACCGGACTATATTTAACAATTGGCTTGAAATTTATGCCGATTATGAAAATTTCTTATGGCCTAAAACTCCTTAAAGCAAAACCAGATGATAAAGAGAAAGGAGAAATTCCTGCGCGTTCTGCTTTGTTTACTGCTATGTCAGCTACTGTTGGCACAGGTAATATTGCAGGTGTTGCAACAGCTATAGCGCTAGGTGGCCCAGGTGCTATATTTTGGATGTGGGTAATGGGCTTTGTTGGAATGGCGACAAAATATGGAGAGGCAGTATTGGCGGTCAAGTATAGAGAAACAGATTCAAATGGTTCTTATGTTGGTGGCCCAATGTATTATATAAAAAACGGGCTTGGCGAAAAATGGAAATGGCTTGGTTTTTTATTTGCATTATTTGGAACTATTGCTGCTTTTGGAATTGGCAATATGGTGCAATCAAACACAGTTGCAAATCAATTGCAAAATACTTTAAATGTTGAACCGCTTGTAACTGGGATAATTATAGCTTTTATAGCCGGCTTAGTAATTATTGGGGGTGTTAAAAGAATAAGCGCATTTGCTACTACTCTTGTTCCTTTGATGGCGCTGCTATATATAATATCAGCATTAATAATAGTCTTAATGAACTTTAATCAAGTTCCAGCAGCATTTGGAATTATTATTGATAGTGCATTTAATGGGACAGCTGCAACTGGCGGATTTGCAGGAGCGACAGTTTTAATGGCAATAAGATTTGGAATCGCGCGAGGTGTTTTTTCAAATGAGGCGGGATTAGGTAGCGCGCCAATTGCTCATGCTGCAGCCAAAACAAATAGCCCAGTTAAGCAAGGTACAATTGCAATGTTAGGGACATTTTTCGATACAATTATTATCTGCTCTCTTACAGCTTTAGTTATTGTAATCAGTGGTGCATGGCAAAGTGGAGATAACGGTGCAGTACTGACTTCAAATGCATTTGTTTTTGGTTTGTCATCTATAGGCGAATCAATTATAACAATTTCGCTAATATTATTTGCCTTTACTACAATAATTGGTTGGAGCTACTACGGAGAAAGGTGTTCAGCCTATATATTTGGCACAAAAGCAATTATGCCTTACAGAATATTATGGCTTCTTTCAATAGTTCTTGGAGCGTATGCGTTAGATTTAGGAGGAACAACTGCAGAAAGCGTTAACCTAATTTGGCTAATAGCAGACGTAATGAACGGCTTTATGGCTATACCAAATTTAATAGCATTGGTATTATTAAGTCCTGTAATATTTAAGTTATCTAAAGAATATTTTACAAGGAAATAATTTAGTGAATAAAAAAAATTTAGCAAAGATTGCAATGAAAGATGTTGCAATTGCAATCTCTGAAGATCTTGGAACTGGAGATATAACTACTAGCCTACTAGGAAAAGATAAAAATAAACTATCAATAGCTTTTGTAAAATCAAATGAAGACGCAATACTTTGTGGAAAGATATGGTTCAATAGCACATTTAAATATATTCAAAAAAAATATGGGGGGACATTAAAAATAACATGGCTAAAAAATGATGGCGACAAAATAAAGAAAGGAGAAAAAATATGTCGAATAGAAGCACCTTTAAGAACTTTATTAATATCTGAAAGAGTAGCGCTCAATTTTATACAATTTTTAAGTGGAATATCATCTAAGACAAAACTCTACTCTGAAAAGATAAAAAATAAAAAGATAAAATTACTAGATACGAGGAAAACAATTCCAGGATTACGAGTATCACAAAAATATGCTGTTACATGTGGTAATGGATTTAACCATAGGCACGGACTTTATGACCAAATATTAATAAAAGAAAATCATATAACTAATAAATCTCAACCATATGAAGATTTTCTTAAAAAAATCAATAAGAATACTTCTTTTAGAAAAATTTCAATAGAAGTTGAAACTCTTAAAGATTTACGAATCCTTGTAAATTATAAACCTAAAAATATCTTGCTAGATAATTTCAGTTTACCAAACATCAAAAAAGCCACTAAAATAATTAACAAAAAAATTACATCAATTGAAGTATCTGGAAATATAAGTCTTAAAAATATTGAAAAATATTCACATCTTAATATTGATTTCATATCTATTGGTGATTTAACTAAAAATATTGAATCTATTGATTTTTCAATGCTTATAGAAAAATAAAACTAATATATCCAAGCCTTTGCATGCTTGACATTTTTTTTATCACCTTTAAAATTAAACTCTGCTGGAACAAGTACAAAAAGAGTTGTACTAACGTAGGCATTAATAATTTTTAGGTAAATTTATTATGATACGTTTTAGTTCAATTTTAACCATCTATTTATTTTCAAACATTGCATTTGCATATAGCGATGAAGTTCCATTAATTTATATTTCACCTAACCCTAGTAATATTTTACTAGATAACTACTCTGGCAACGTAGAAACTATAAAATTAAGTAAAAAAAATATAAATTTTTCGCTATCAGATATTTTAAAAAATAAAACTAGTTTGTCGCTAAGTCAATCAGGAGGAATTGCGAGCCAAAATCAGTTAAGAATTAGAGGTGGTGAAGCAAACCATGTGCTAGTTTTGATTGATGGTATAGAAGTAAATGATGCAGCATCAGGATCCGAATATGATTTTTCACATTTATTTTTATTCAATATTAGCGAAATTGAAATTCTAAGAGGTGCTTACAGTAATGTTCATGGTACTGATGCAATGAATGGTGTCATAAATATTAAAACTATAAATTCAAATGCAGCTAATTTAACCACAGGAAGTAATAATACAAGTATTAAAAATTATTCAATAAAAGGTGAAAATAAAGTTTTTCAATATGGAGTAGATCTTAATTTACTTGAATCTAGTGGAGTTGATACAAGTGGTTCATCAGGTGACAGGAATAGATATGAAAATGATAATATTAAGTTAAATATAAAATCAATAAATCATAATTTTACAATTCTCTATTTTGATATTTACAGACAAAATGATAGGGATGCATTTGGGAACGTCTCTGATAACCAAAAAGCTACAACTGATATAAATCAGATATACTCTAAATATGAATATAGTAAAATGCTTTCAAATAATATTTATTCAAAACAGGGTTTGCAATATTCTATAAATAAGAATTTAGACTCAAGTCCAAGTAATGGAAAGTGGGAGTCAATTACACAGTCCGAAAAATTTAAAATTTTTTCTAACACATCTATAAATTTCAAGAATATATTAAAATCAACATATACCCCAACTGTAAGTTTTGGCTTTGAATATGAGAAAATAAATTTTACTCAGTTGATAGAAGACGATACTTATGGAGATGGAAATCAAATGCAAAAAGAATACAGCGGTTCCTTTAGTGCAGAACTAATATATCCTATTAATAATTTTCAATTTGATTTATCAGCTAGAAGAACTATAAATCAAAAATTTTCTAATAACAATACACATAGAGCTGGAATAACTTATATATTAGATAATGGTAAAGTTTTTTTTAATCATTCTACAGCTTTTAAAAATCCAACTTTTACTGAGAGATACGGTTATTATGCTGGTACATTTAATGGTAACGAAGATCTTAAACCTGAAAGCACTCGTCAATATGAGCTAGGTTATTCGTACAATATTTTTGACAATAATATAAATATTAGTCAGACATATTATAATATGAAGCTTAAAAACGAGATAAATGGTTTTGTAAGCGATGAAAATGGAAGTTATACAGCTAAGAATATGGGGAATAGGAGTCATAGGAGAGGACTAGAAACGAAAATTAATTATGATATAAACAAAACGACTAATTTATCTATATCACACGATTACGTTGACTCAACACAATTTAATACAACTAATAGCACTCAAGAACAAGAAGTTAGAAGACCAAAAAATATAATAAATATTAATTATAATAAAATAATTAATAACAACATAAACATAAATACAAATTTATTTTATTCATCAAAAATTAAAGATACAGATTTTAGCTCATATCCTTCAGTAACAAAACATCTTAGTGATTATTATTTACTTAATACTACAATAAATTTTGATTTAGATAATACCAATAAAGTATCAGTTATATTCAAAAATATATTTAATCGCGACTATGAAGAAGTTTATGGGTACCATTCACCTGGTTTTGAGATGTTGTTAAACTACAAAAGAAGTTTTTAATTGAATTTCAATCAGGAATTTTGAAAATTATTTTATCGACAGAATCGTCAATTTTATAAAATTTTATGTTGTCAGGTTTGATCTTTATTTGTTTGTCAGCGTTATTTAAAATGATACTTACTTGGTTTTTATCACTAACACTTAAAATTCCTAAATTTTGATTATTATCTCCTTTTAGAATTATTTTTTTTGCTGCGACTGTATTGGCTGTTATCTTATAATCACCTAGCATTCCAGTTTTGATTGCAGAATTATATATCAATGCTGCAGCCATAATTAATATAACAAATTTAAGAGTACCAATTTGTTTTTCTAACTTTTCAAATTTTTCTTCATTATTATCTTTCATAACTTATTTAAATTTTTCTAAAATCTCAGTTATCTCATTAAAATTCTTTATTATGTATTTTTTATTAGCTTTCTTTTCTGGCTCATTATTATGATTTATCCAAATATAATTCATATTTACAGATATTGCACCGATTATATCCTTTTCGTAACTATCGCCCACATGTATTATTTCTGAGGGTTTGCATTTTGCAATCCCCATAACAGCTTCAAATATTTCTTTTCTTGGCTTCATATGGCCAACTTCTGATGCTTTTACTTCGAAATCAAAATAATTTTTAATTCCTATTGTTTCCAATGATGCATTTCCGTTAGTTATAGTTCCTATCAGATATTTATTTTTTAAAATATTCAATACTTTTTCGACATTATCAAATAATGTAACCTTATTTCTATACTTCATAAAATATTGAAATGCATTTTCAGGCATAGCATCTTCAAGTTTATAAATATTTTTTAAATTATTATAGGCTTGGATTCTTACTTTTGTAAGATCATGTTTAATACTTGGATTATCATATGATGTTTTTTTTACAAATTCTCTCATCTGCTCTATTGAAAAATTTTGATATATTATAGGATAATTTATTTTTAACCACTCATGAAATCTAATTTCTGCTTTTGAAATTACTGGCTTAATACTCCATAGAGTATCATCTAAGTCAAAGGTAATACATTTAATCATATTTATTTTAATCCGTTAAAATTTTTTTAAGGCTCTCATATTTTTCTGAGGTTCTATCCACTATATCTTTTGGTAGCTCTGGCGGAGGCATTGAGTCATTCCAGGATATACTTTTTACATAATCTCTTATAAATTGCTTATCTAAACTAGGAGGACTTATTCCTTCTTGGTAACTATCTAAAATCCAAAACCTTGATGAATCTGAAGTTAACAATTCATCCATTAATACTAAATTTCCTTCTTTAGATAATCCAAACTCAAATTTAGTATCTGCCAAAATTATATTTTTTTTTATTAAATGCTTATCAGCTAAGTTAAATATTTTAATACTTATATCTTTTATTTTATTTGAAATATCTAAACCAATTTTGTCTGCCATGTCCTTAAAACTTATATTAATATCGTGATCTCCTATTTCTGCTTTTGATGATGGCGTATAAATTAGATCTGGAAGCTTGGAAGCCATTTTCAAATTTTCAGGCAAATTTATATCACATATTGATCCTTTAGATAAATAATCTGAATATCCTGATCCTATCAGATAACTTCTAACAATAGATTCCACTGGTAATGCTTTTAATTTTTTTGCTATTATAAATCTCCCCTCTATTTCATTGAACTCTTCATTTGTTAAATTTATGTTATCTATATTTAAAGGGCTTGTATGATTTTCTATTAAATTTTCAAATTTCTTAAACCAAAAATTTGAAACCTGATTTAATATTATTCCTTTATTTGGGATTGGTGTTGGTAGAATTACATCAAATACTGAAACTCTATCTGTAGCAACTATTAATATATTTTCATTATCTATTTCGTAAACATCCCTAACCTTTCCTTGGTAGATTTTTTTCAAGCTTGTTAAGTTAGATGTATGTAATATATTTTTCATAAATTAAAGTTTTTAATATTTTTAAGTAAATTTTAGGTCTATAGATAGCTTATGATATAATTACTATAATAACATATTTACGAACAGAGGAAATATTATGGCTGATAGTGACAAACCAATTGTAGGTGTTGTAATGGGCAGTGACAGCGATTGGCCTATTATGAAACATGCTACAGAAATTTTAGAGGAGTTTGGCGTTATATATGAAGCAAAGGTTGTATCTGCTCACAGAACCCCAGATACAATGTATGAATATGCTGAAACAGCTAAGAATAGAGGCATTAAATGTATTATTGCTGGTGCAGGTGGCGCAGCTCATTTACCGGGAATGATTGCTTCAAAGACAGAAATACCTGTGCTTGGGGTGCCTGTACACACTAAATACCTAAAGGGAAAAGATTCACTTATTTCAATTGTTCAAATGCCAAAAGGCATACCAGTTGCAACATTTGCAATAGGAGAAGCTGGTGCTTCAAATGCCGCACTTTTTGCAATATCAGTTATATCAAATAACGATCAAGCATTAAGCAAAAAACTTTTAAATTTTAGAGAAACACAAAGAAAAATAGTACTAAAGAAAAAACTTAAATAAATACATACATAAATGAGAAATAAAAATTTAATTGCCATGTTAGGTGGCGGGCAACTCGGTTTAATGTTTACTGAAAAGGCTCAAATGATGGGTGAAGAAGTTTTAGTTCTTGATCCTGATAAAGACTGTCCAGCAGGAAAAATTGCAAATAAGTTTATTAATGCAGAATTTACCGATTCAAAAGCATTAGAAACTGTAATTAATTATTGTGAAGTGTGCACAACAGAATTTGAAAATATCCCGTATAAAACACTTGAATTATTGGAAAAAAATATTGAGGTATTTCCAAACTCGAATTCTCTTAAAATAACTCAAAATAGAATATTAGAAAAAGAATTTTTGAAAGAACAAGGAGTACCAACTACAGAATATTATAAGATAAATTCAAAGCAAGAATTATACACTCTTGAGAAAATTAAAAATTGGCCTTATATATTAAAAACAAGTACTTTTGGTTATGACGGCAAGGGGCAAGTAATTGTAAATAATTTTGAAGAGCTGAAAAATGCCTATAAAAAACTTAATGTAACAAGTTTTGTTTTGGAGAAAAAAGTTAATTTAAAAAAAGAAATATCACAGGTCGCTGCATGTTATAAAGAAAAAGTGATTTATTTACCTATAAGTGAAAATATACACATAAATAATATCTTACATAAATCTCTTATACCTGCGGATATCAATGATAAAATAAATAAAAGTGTGCAAACTATTACTGAAAAAATTTGTGTTAGCTTAAATTATACTGGTATTATCTGCATTGAATTTTTTATAGATGATAAAAATAATGTTTTAGTAAATGAAATTGCTCCAAGAACTCATAATAGCGGTCATTATTCTATAGAGGGTTGTAATATATCTCAGTTTGAGCATCAAGTAAGAATATTAAAAAATCTTCCACCCCAAGATTCGCATCTAAAATATAATTCTGTAATGCTAAATTTACTAGGTGACCTATGGGAAAATAAATCTCTCGACTTAAATTTTGGAAATAATAAGGATATTTTTTTACATCTATACAATAAAAGCATTGCTAAAAAAGGAAGGAAAATGGGACACTTTACTGTAGTTGACAAGTTTCTAAATTCTGCGAATGTAAAAGCTGATAAATTATATAACTCTCTAAAAAATGAAAAATTATAATTGTCTATTAGTTTCTTATAATGAAAAAGTTCATAAAGTTGATCTTATAACAAGAAATTTTAAAGAAGTAAAAAAAAATCATGTTCTTGTAAAAGTAAAATATTCAGGCCTTAATTATAAAGATGCTCTATCTATAACCGGTAAATCTAAAATTATTAGAAAACCAAGCCTCACACCTGGTTTAGATTTATCAGGGGTCGTGCAGATAAGTAACTCAAAAAAATTTATAAAAGGCGATAAAGTTCTTGCCACTGGTGCTGGATTAGGAGAAATTATCGATGGTGGGTTGTCTGAATATGTATATGTACCTGCTGACATTCTTACAAAGATACCAAGTAACCTTAATCTATTAAGCACAATGCAAATTGGAACTGCAGGTTTTACAGCCGCTATCGCAATTGAAAAAATGCTACTAAATAAACAAAACGCTAAACATGGTCCTATTATAATCTCAGGTGCAACTGGTGGTGTTGGTAGTATATCTATTAATATACTTAAAAATATGGGCTACAAAACAATAGCAGTCACAAGAAAAACATCATCTAAAAATTATCTTAAATCCATAGGTGCTGACGAGATTATAAAATATAATTCTAATTTTAATGAAAAAATTTTGAATAAAGAAATGTTTGCTGGTGGCATAGATAATGTTGGTGGAGAAGTCCTTGATTGGATAATTAAAAGTACATCACAAAATGGCAATATTGTTACTATTGGTATGGCAATGGATTCAAAATTAAACACCTCTGTTATTCCATTTATATTAAGAGGTGTAAATTTATTAGGTGTATCTTCAACAAACTATCCTAACAACAAAAGAATATATATATGGGAAAAGTTATCTAAAATCTATAAGCCAACAAAATTAAATATTATTAGCAGTAATATAATAGAATTAAAAAATGCTATTAAATTTTCAAAAAAAATTGTATCAGGAAAGAATATTGGAAGAATTATTGTAAAAATGTATTAACTTGCAGTATTTTGGTCTGATTTTGAAAAAATAAATTCTTTAATTTTTTTAATTTCGTCTCTTATTTGTGAAGCTTCTTCAAACTCTAGATTTGTAGCATGACCATACATTTTTTTTTCAAGTTTTTTTATTTTTTTCATCGCAATTGAAGGGCTAATATTTGTATATTCATTGAGAAACTCATTATCAATATACTTTTTATCATTTTTTTCATATGATTCCGCCTCCATAATATCTGGTATGGATTTACTTACACCTTTTGGCTTGATGTTATTTTTTTTATTATGTGAAATTTGCTTTTCTCTTCTTCTCTCTGTCTCTGCTATTGTTCTTTTTATCGATCCAGTAATATTATCAGCATATAAAATCGCTTTACCATTAATATTTCTAGCTGCTCTTCCAATAGTTTGTATTAATGATCTGTCCGATCTTAAAAAACCTTCTTTGTCTGCATCTAAAATAGCTACTAATGATACTTCAGGAATGTCTAACCCTTCTCTTAATAAATTTATACCTACTAAAACATCAAATTCTCCTAGCCTTAATCCTCTTATTATTTCTACTCTCTGAACTGTATCTATATCAGAGTGTAGATATTTTACCTTTATATTGTGCTCTTGAAGATAGCTTGATAAATCTTCTGACATTCTTTTTGTCAATGTTGTTACTAAGACCCTTTCATTTTTTTTCACAGTATTTGATATTTCGCTCAATAAATCATCAACTTGTGTTGATGCGGGCCTAACTTCAATTTCTGGATCTATTAACCCTGTTGGTCTTACTACCTGTTCTGCCACTTGATCAGATTTATCAAACTCATAATCACCTGGTGTAGCTGATACATATATTAATTGTGGAGATAATGTTTCAAACTCGGCAAATTGAAGAGGTCTATTATCTAATGCGGATGGAAGTCTGAAACCAAAATCTACCAATGTTTGCTTTCTTGACCTGTCTCCTAAATACATGCCTCTAAATTGTGGCACAGTAACATGACTTTCATCCATAATCATTAAAGCATTTGATGGCAAGTAGTCTATTAAACAAGGTGGGGCCTCACCTGGGCTTCTACCTGAAAGATATCTTGAATAATTTTCTATTCCAGAACAGTATCCGATTTCTTTTATCATTTCTAAATCAAATTTAGTTCTTTCTTCAAGTCTTTGGGCTTCAACAAGTTTGTTTTCGGATCTAAATTTTTTTAAGGTCAATTCTAATTCAATACCGATATCATCAATGGCTTTTAAAAGAACTTCTCGCGGTGTGACATAATGAGTCTTTGGATAAATTGTAAGCCTAGGCACAACTTTTATTATCTCACCTGTTAGGTAATCAAAATAACTCAGTTTTTCAATTTCATCACCGAACAATTCTATTCTTACCGCTTCATTTTCTGAGTCTGCAGGATGAACGTCAATAATATCGCCATTTACTCTAAATGTTCCTCTTTTTAATTCAGTTTGGTTTCGAGTATATTGTATTTCTGCAAGCCTTCTTAAAATTTTTCTTTGGTCAATAATTTCTCCTCTGGAAAGATGAAGAACCATTTCTTGATATGACTTAGCATCCCCAAGACCATATATTGATGAAACGGAAGCTACAATAATTGTGTCGGATCTTTCAAATAAAGCTTTGGTAGCAGATAGTCTCATCTGCTCGATATGCTCATTAATTGCTGCGTCTTTTTCAATATAACTATCTTTTGCTGGTACATATGCTTCCGGTTGGTAATAATCATAATATGAAACAAAATATTCGACTGCATTATTTGGAAAATACTCTTTCATTTCCCCATAAAGCTGAGCTGCTAAGGTTTTATTTGGGGCAAGAACAATAGTTGGTCTTTGTAATTTATCTATAATATTAGCAACTGTGAAAGTTTTTCCAGAACCTGTCACTCCGAGCAGCACTTGTGAGCTCAAACCGGAATCCAAACCTTCTATTAATTTGCTAATTGCTTCTGGTTGATCTCCAGAAGGCTTATACTTAGAAATTAAATTAAATTTTTTTTTGTTCATATATATATAAAAAAATTGTTTTTAATCAAAAATAAGCTATGATTCTAGATTAGAATATCATAATATCCAAGTAAGTTTATATAATACATTTAATATGAAGCTCTCAAAGAGGATCTCGAAGACAAAAACTTCCGCTACTATTGCGATGAGTATGAAGGCCCGTGAATTAATTGCGCAGGGCAAAGATATTATATCCTTAAGTGCTGGTGAACCTGATTTTGATACACCTGAGCATATAAAAAAAGCAGCAATTAAATCGATTAAATCAGGCAACACAAAATATACTCCTGTAGATGGCATGTTACCTTTAAAAAAGGCTATCGTTAAAAAATTTACAAATGAAAATAAATTAGATTATTCTGAGGACCAAATTTTAGTTTCTGCAGGTTGCAAACAAAGTATTTATAATTTATGCCAAGCAACTCTTGATGAGGGTGATGAAGTTTTAATACCATCACCATATTGGGTCTCGTATCCTGAAATAGTTAAATTATCAGACGCAGTTCCAGTATTTATAGAAACAAATAGCGACACAGATTTTAAAGTAACAGGAAAAATGCTTGAAAAACACATTACAAGCAAAACAAAAATGCTTTTATTAAACAGCCCATCTAACCCCTCTGGATTTGTTTATAGTGAGGCTGATCTTAAAGATATTGGTAATATTTTAAAAAAACACCCTGAAATTATAATTGCTTCCGATGATATATACGAACATATAATATTTAGTAAAAAAAATTTCACCAATATATTAAATGTATGTCCAGAATTATATGATCAAACAATTATCTTAAATGGTGTTTCAAAAGCTTATGCAATGACAGGATGGAGAATTGGATATGCAGCTGGTAACAAGAAAATAATTGGCGCTATGAAAAAAATTCAATCTCAAAGTACATCATGCACTTGTTCCGTTTCTCAGTCAGCTGCTATAGAAGCTTTACAAGGTAATAAAGATGAAGTTGATATAATGGTTAAGCAATATCAAGAAAGGTCTGAGTTTTTACACAGCGAATTGAATAAAATTGATGGCATAGAGTATAAGAAGCCAGAAGGTTCATTTTATGCTTTTGTAAATGTTAATGGATTAATTGATAAGCTTGAAGGTATAAAAGATGATTTTGATCTTGCAGAATATTTTTTAAATGAGGCAAATGTTGCAGTGGTTCCTGGTACAGCATTTGGATCTAAAAACCATATAAGAATATCTTTTGCAACAAGCTTAGAAAATCTTGAAAAAGCAGTAGACAGAATTAAATCCTTACTAATTTAATCTCAAAATCTGATCATATACTCCATCCCACAATAAAATACGCTTTTCTATTGCTCTAATAGCATATAAAATTGCTTCATCATATTTTTCTTGGCTACTATCACAAGAATATTCAAATAACTTTAGTGATAATGGGCCATGTCTTGAGCTATCAATTTCAATATGCCTTTTAATATATGATCTAAGTTTAGAATAATTTTTATTATTATTATCAATTTTAATTAAAATTTTTGAAAACATATCTGGTATTGTAGTCTCTCTTCCATATGTAAATATAGCAGCAGTATTACAAAAACTTTTTGAATACAAACAATCAAAAGTATTTTCTATAAATTCTAGGCTAGGTTTTGGTATATTTAGATTTTCACTGTTTTCGAATTTTTTATTAGAATAATCAATATTATTTATGAAATTATTAATCTCAGACGTATCAGCGCCAATATCACTCATTGCCATAATATATAGATCAAAATGTGAAAAATAATTATTATTATCATCATAATCAGATTCCTCAGAAAGTATTATTTCATTGATAAGATGCGCAATACCATTTCTAGTGTATTTGCTTGGCTTCCATGGATAATTTGATGGGCACACAAAATTTTGAAGGCACTTAACAATACTCATAAAGTCCCATACTGCATAAACATGATGACTCATAAAAATTTTTAATTCGTTTTCTGTAAAATTATTTCCAATTTCAAATAACTTATGTGTATTCAATTCTTGAATTTTTTTTTGTAGTAAATAAAAATTTTTGGTATTTTTTTTCATATGAGATATTTTAATGATTTTTTATTTTTTTTATATATCCAATATTCTATATATGTATAGAATATATTTATTATTTCAATTATCTAATGATATTCCCAAGAAATCTTTCATATGTTTATAACTTTGGTTCGTTGCTTTTTGACTATGTCCTATTGTGTGGCCCTCTACCGACTGGATATCCATGAAACTATCGAAACTATGATACGCGCCTTTTAAAATATGTAATATATAATTTTCTGGGTTGGTAGTAAGCATTTTTTCACATCTTTTTGATGGGGTCCATGAATCTCTATCACCAATTATTATCATAAGCTTTGTATGAGATGTATTTATTTTTGTATAATGTCCAGAGCACCACGGACTAAATGCTATTGCATTTTTAAAAGGATTTTTATCATTTCCCATCGAGGCATATAAAGAATCAAGAACAGCTGTCGCCCCATGAGAAAAACCAAAAATAGATATATAGTCTTTATTAATATGATTATAATTTTTTTGTACATATTCTTTTGTAGTATGAGCATCTATTGCTCTTTGAAATGTTGGTACTCTATAATAATCCTTGCAAACGCTATCAACGCCTCTTGGTCTTAGACTATCAATCGTAATAAACATGTATTTCCACGAAATAAATTTTCTAGCCCAATTTAACTGTCTTCCCATTATGCCGTTACATCCATGAAGATCTATTATGGCTTTTTTTGCCTTGAAATCTTTTGGTTGAAAAATTATTAAATTTACTTCTGATGTTTTTTTTGTATATTCAATGTTAATTTGATAGTCACTTTTGATATTTTCATCATATTCTGTTTCCATTAATTTTTTCCATATTTTTAAGCTATCATTGGCTATTACATCTTTTACTATTAATTTTTCATGAGTATGTTGCATTAATAATTCATCTTTCAAAGACAAATTATGAGCATATAAATCACTTATATTTAAAACAAGAATTATTAAGATATATTTTTTCATTGATTTTTACCTAATTTTAAGAATAACATTATGAATATTACAAAAAATAAGTATAATATCTTATTCAAAAATTATATTCCCCTGTAGCTCAGTTGGTAGAGCGGGTGACTGTTAATCACTAGGTCGGCGGTTCGAGCCCGTCCGGGGGAGCCATCATTTAACTAATCAAAATTTTATAATTTATATATCTAAACTTTTTAAATAATTCTTAAGTTCTTTTGATAACTCTTCATGGTTTAAACCATATTCTATTGAGGCTTTTAAAAAATCAAGTTTATTACCGCAATCAAATCTTTTTCCTTTGAATTCATAAGCATATACTTTCTCGCTATCAATTTGTCTTGCTATCGCGTCTGTCAATTGTATTTCGCCACCCAGCCCCTGGACTGTGTCCTCCAATATATCGAAAATTGACGGTTTTAATATATATCTTCCTACAACACCCATATCACTTGGCGCATTTTCTTTATTTGGTTTTTCAACTATATTTACCAATTCCCAGTCATTATCTTTATTTTTATGACCGTCTATTACTCCATATTTATTTAAATTTTCGGTTTTGACCTTTTCCACAGCAAGAATACTTGAATTAATTACTTCATATTTATTTACCATTTGCGACAAACAACCCTCTTCTGAAGATAAAATCATGTCGTCTGCTAATATAACTGCAAAAGGGTTGTCTCCTACAGCAGGCTTAGCACATAAAACTGCATGCCCTAATCCTAAAGGCTGATGTTGTCTTATATAAATACACTTTATGTTACTTGGTATTATATTTTTGATAAGATCAAGTTCCTTCATCTTCTTTTTTCTCTCTAACTCGGTCTCAATCTCATAAGCTTTATCAAAATGATTCTGAATACTAGTTTTATTTCTTCCAGTTATAAAAACCATAATTTCTATACCAGCGTCTATTGCTTCTTCTACTGCGTATTGAATTAAGGGCTTATCTACTATCGGTAACATTTCTTTTGGGCTTGCCTTAGTTGCTGGTAGAAATCTAGTTCCCATTCCTGCAACTGGAAATACAGCAATTTTTGGTTTTATATTTTTTTTCATAAATTTTTTAGAGAGCCTTATAAAATTTATCTTTTATGTTTTTTAAAGAAGCTAATGGGTCAATGCTATCTAATACAGGCCTACCAACAACAATATAATCTGCTCCATTTTTTGCAGCAATTTCAGGCGTTACAATACGTTTTTGGTCATTATTATTATTTTCAGATAATCTTATGCCTGGGCAAACACATATGAAATTCTTTGGATATTTTTCTTTGATTGCTTTAGCTTCTGATGCAGAACAAACTACGCCATTCAAATTTGAATGATAACATTGATCTGTCATGCCCAATACCTGCTCTTTAACATTATTAGCGTAACCTATTTCTTTTATATCTTTATCATCCAATGATGTCAGAATTGTTACCCCCAAGACTAGAGTGTCAAAATTATTTTGTTTTATTTCATTCATAACATTTTTCATCATATTTGTGCCGCCACTAGAATGAATATTCATCATCCATACACCTAATTTTGCTGCTGCTACAGATGATTTTATGACTGTGGTATTTATATCATGAAATTTAAGATCTAGGAAAATTTTATACCCTAAATGATGAAGCTTTTTTATTATATTTGGACCATAACTTACAAATAGTTCTAATCCGACTTTTAAAGCACATAATTTTGGACTAAGTTTTTTTGCTACTGATAAAGCTTTTTCTTCATCATCACAATCTAAAGCTACAATAATTTTTGGCATGTTACTTTCTTCAAACGACATAGTGATCAGTCTTATGTTTATTTAAGGTTTTCCTTTTTATTGATGACCAGTTCTGGCAACTTGGGCATTGCCAGTAATGCGTAATACTTTTAAATCCGCAATTTATACATTCGTGAGTAGATTCTTTTGCCTTGTAGGAATCTAAGCATTTTCTAATGTTATTTAAGCTTTTATTATCAAATGCTATTTTATTTTTATCTATTAGATCAAGATATTCAGATAACTGAGTTAAAGTTGCATTACCCTTGCGAAATTCTTCTTCATATAGGTTTGTTATATCAATATTACTTATCTCATCTTTACTTTCAGAATTTAAATATGAGTACAAATCTATAGGATTAGCCACATCTGATACATTTTTTATAAATGTAAAAAAGTTCTCTTTTTTTTCAAGAGAATTGTATGTATTTTTGAGTTTCTTGATAACTAAATATGAGTTTTCTTCATAATTTTCATATACAAAGAGGTACCTTTTTAGTGCACTAGAAAAATCTCTTTTTAAAAAGTATAAATCACCTTGCAACATTAAAGCTCGAAAAGAATTTTTATTGCAATTTAATGCCTTATTAATATACTTTTTTGCTTTCTCACTTCTTTCATGGGTTGGTGCGATTAACTCTAATTCTGCTAATTCACAATAATAATGAGATAATATATCTGAATAATCTTTTTTATTAATTGATTGTATCTTTGTTGTAATTTCAATTGCCTTCTTCCAGTCTTTTTCACTTTCGTATATTTCTTTAAGATAATTTAATATTTCAGCAGGAGAATCAACTTCCGAAGATAATCTTGATAAGATAAGTTCGGCCCTATCTAGAAAACCGGCTTTTAAGAAATCTTTTGCTAATTCTAGAGAACATTCATTTTTAAAATCAGGTTTTAACTCTGGTCTTGCAATTAAATTTTGGTGTATTCTAATAGCTCTATCAACTTCTCCTCTATTTCTAAATAAATTTCCAAGAATAATATGTGTTTCTGCTGTGTCTTGGTTTAATCCCACCATTGACATAAATTTATCTAAAGCTTTATCATGTTGCTCTGATAATAAATAATTCATACTTTGTAAATATTCCAAAGGAATTGAATCTTTTTTTTTCTTGTAAAATGACTTTACCGATATATAGAATAGTATCGCTGAAACTATTATTATCACTAAAATTATTGTTGAAATTGCAATATACATTTTTTACTCTTGTATTGGAATTCTTCTTAAATTTTGAACTTCTTTATTAATTAGGTCATGATCTTTCTTTAATTTTTTATATTTCTTTCTCATGCTTAACAATAAACCAATCAAAAAAAATAAAGATATAAGCACGCCAAAAATCATTGCTATAAATAGTGCTACTCCAAATGGAATTTCAGAAAACTGTATAATATTAAAATCTATTGTATAGGGAATATTGTTATAATAAACAACTACAACGCTGATTACGCTCATTAATACTGCTAAAATTAAAGATAAAATTCTAAACATACAATTAAAATATTATTAATATATTTACTATTATATGTTTTTTATTAATCTATGTCCTGTGAATTATTTATTCTATTTCGTAAAACCTTACCAGGCTTAAAATGAGCGGCATTTTTCCCTGGTAATGATACTGAGTCACCTGTTTTAGGATTTCTGCCTATTCTTGGCTTCCTAAAATGCACAGAGAAGCTGCCAAACCCTCTAACCTCTGTTCTATCGCCCTGAGATAATGAATCTATAATTTTTTCAATTAATGTTTTGACTGAAAGCTCAACATCTTTATTGCCAAGTTGAGGTAATTTTGCTGAAATTTTATCGATTAATTCAGATTTTGTTATAGATTCTCTTTTTTCATCCATAGCGACTTTCCTAAAAATTTATATCAATCAACGTAGAGCATTATTTATCTATATGTTCTTTTAATATATCCCCTAGAGAACTTCCAACTGATTCATTATTTTTATTATACTCATCTAATGCCTGGTCCTCATTTTTCTTAACCAACGCTTTCATAGATAAGTTTATTGATTGATTTTTTTTATCAATATTGATTATCATTAAATCTAATTCTTCACCTTCTTGCATTGAATCAACATTTTTATCATCGGCTAACTCTGATAATTTTAAAGTTCCAGAAACATCATCGTTTAACATAATTGCTAAAGATTTAGGTGTTTTTTCTATTATTTTACCAGTAACTTTTGAACCTTTTTGGTTGGACTGTATATATTCTTGAAATTTATTAACTGTTAGCTGCTTCACACCTAGCGAAATCCTTTCTCGATCAGTATCAGCCGAAATTAAAACTGTTTTTAATTCATCACCTTTTTTATAGTTTCTTACAGCAACATCTCCACTTTCTGTCCAAGATAAATCAGATAGATGCACTAAACCATCTATTCCATCATCTAGACCTATAAATATACCGAAATCTGTTATAGATTTTATTTTTCCAGTTATAATTTCTCCAACTTCATGGCTATCAATAAATTTTGTCCATGGGTTTGGCAAGCATTGTTTAATTCCTAAGGATATTCTTCTTCTTTCTGGGTCTATATCTAATATCATAACTTCAATTTCTTGCCCAATAGTCACCAACTTTTCAGGATTTGCATTTTTGTTAGTCCAATCCATCTCTGAAACATGTACTAGACCTTCTACTCCATTATGTATTTCTACAAAGCAACCATAGTCTGCGATATTAGTGATTTTTCCCTTTAATTTTGATCCTTCTGGGTGAGCCTTGCTAATTTCAAACCATGGATCTTCATTAAGTTGTTTTAATCCCAAAGAGACTCTTGTTTTTTCTTTGTCAAATTTTAAAACTTTAACCTCTATTTCGTCTCCAATGTTTATAAGTTCCGATGGATGCCTAACTCTTTTCCATGCCATATCTGTAATATGCAATAATCCATCGACACCACCTAAATCTAGAAATGCACCATAGTCAGTTATATTTTTAACGATTCCTTTAACAATTGATCCTTCTTCTAAGTTTGATATTAGCTCATCTCTTTCTTCGCTATTTTCGGATTCTAGTACAGCTTTTCTGGAAACAACAACATTATTTCTTTTTTTGTCTATTTTAATGACTATAAATTCTAAATCTTTTCCTTCCAAATAAGTTGTTTCTCTAACTGGCCTAACATCAACTAAAGAACCAGGTAGAAATGCCTTAATATCGGCTAAATCAACTGTGAAACCACCTTTAACCTTGCCTGTAATCCTACCTTCTAAAATTTTCTTTTCTTCAAAAGCTTCTGATAGTGAAACCCAAGCTCTTGCTTTTTTTGCTTTTTCTCTTGATAACTTCGTCTCTCCGAAACCATCTTCTATTGCATCTACAGTCACTTCAACAGTGTCGCCTTCCTGAACTTCTACTTTTCCATCAAAACCTATAAATTGATCAATTGGAATCATGCCTTCAGATTTAAGACCTGCATTTACAATAACTAAATCTTTTTTTACATCGATAACAGTGCCCATTACAATGGCTCCTGCCTTAACTTGAAGTTTAGAAATACTTTCTTCTAATAAAATTGAAAAATCTTCACTCATATATTTTACGTTTTCTCTTATTTATAATGTTTATAGTTTTATCAAATACCTCAGATACACTAATATCACTTGTGTCTATAATTACTGCATCTTTAGCCGGCATTAGAGGAGAATTAATTCTCTCTATGTCAGCCTTATCTCTTAACATAAGTTTATGTATGAGGTTCGGCAAGTTAGCACTAATTCCTTGATCTTTCAACTGATTTAATCGCCTTTCTGCCCTTTTTTCAACTGAGGCAGTCAAATAAAACTTAATATTTGCTTCTCTAAAGACTTTTGTGCCCATATCTCTTCCATCTGCTACCAAGCCAGAGCCATCTAGATAATTTCTCTGATAAACTTCCAGCATATCTCTTGCACGCTTATCTTTTGCTATTTTAGAAGCTAAAATCGCAACCTGCTCTGTTCTTATCTTCTCAGAATAATCCTCGCTATTGACAAATATTTGAAATTTCTGCCCTTTAATATATTTAAAATCAATAATAATATCATTCATCCATTGGTCTAAATTTTCTAAAACCGTGTCAAAATTATTATTTTTTTCATATAGCTTTAAAGCCAAAGATCTATATAAAGATCCACTATCTAAATATTTATAACCAAACTTTTCGGCAACCATCATAGCTATTGTTCCTTTACCAACTCCGCTAGGTCCATCAAAAGTTATTATGTTTGAGCTCAAATAACTCTCCTATCAATATTTAAACCTATATCTTTAGTTAACTTGAAAAAATCTGGAAAGGAAGTTGAAACGTTTTCTGTATTCATAATTGTCATAGTTCCTTTAGAAACTAAACCTGCTATTGCGAACGACATGGCAATTCTATGGTCGCTGAAACTATCAATAACAGCACCACTAATTTTACCTCCTGTAATATCAATGCCGTCATGATATAACTTGTTTTCAATTTTACATTTTTTTAAACCTTCAGACATTGCATATAATCTATCACTTTCTTTATGCCTTAATTCTTCAGCATTTCTAAGTATTGTTTTCCCTTCAGCTAAAGATGCCGCAATAAATATTATTGGAAATTCATCTATAGCACTTGCTATATAATTACTTGGAATTTTAATACCATTTAGCTTTGAAGATTTAACATTAATATCACCTACTTGTTCTGGACCATAATTTTTAAGATTACTAATTTCAATTTCAGCACCCATCATTTTAAGTATTTCTAAACCGCCAATTCTTAATTTATTCAAACCAATATTTTTGAGTGTTATTTTTGAGTTTTTAGAAATTAGACATCCTACAATTATGAACATTGCTGATGAAATGTCTCCGGGGACATCAATATCTTTAGATAATAAAACATTTCTGGGATTTACAGTTATCATATTATTATTATTCTCAATATTTCCACCAAGAAAATTTATTATGTTTTCTGTATGATCTCTAGTAGAAATATTTTCTATAATACTAGTATTATCTCTTGCATATAAACTTGCTAAAATTATGGATGATTTAATTTGAGCGCTATCAATTGGCATTTTATATTCAATTGCTGATATTTTTTTTGAAGGTTTTATAATTATTGGAGATGTTCCTTTACTTGAAGTCTTAATGTTTGCTCCCATTAGTGTTAATGGAGAAGAAATTCTTTCCATTGGCCTACTGCTTAATGAATCATCACCTATTAATTCACTAGAAAAATTTTGAGCACTAAGTAATCCACATAGTAACCTCATGCTTGTACCAGAGTTTCCACAATTCAACTTATTTTTTGATTTCAATAATCCATGCAGTCCTTTACCGTGAACAGTATATGAATTATCTTTATTCCTATTAATAACGATACCTAGCATTTTAAAGATTTCTAATGTAGCTAAGCAATCATCAGACTCTAATAAACCTGTGATATTTCCAACTCCTTCAGAAATAGACAATAAAATCAATGATCTATGAGAAATTGATTTGTCACCAGGGACGTGGGTTATTCCCCTTATGCTATCTGATGGATTTACTATAAACTGTTCTGGCATGTTATTTAAGGGGTTTGGATTTTTTTAGGTAAGATATTAGCTCATCAGTATCTTTTTTATTTATTAAAAGTTTTAATTTCTCTAACTCCAAAATATAATTATTTAAGAAATTTTGGATTTGAGAACTATTAGATGAAAAAATATTTGCCCAAGCTTCTGCATCACTATTTGCAATTCTTAGCATATCTGAAAGGCTTCCTTTATTTGGATAAGCCCAAGGAAAGTCTTGAAAATTATAACTCTTAGAGTCTTTCAAAATTTTTGACAAAGAAAATGAAATAAAATGAGGCACATGACTAAATGCAGCCAATATTTCATCATGATCATAATCATTTATTTTAGATACATTACAATCTATTGATTTCCAAAAATCATTTATACATTCAAAATTTTTATTATTTGTAGTTATTAATTTATTTTTCGTAAGGGGACTAACTAATACGGTTGCATTTTTAAATAGATCAGCTTGAGAATTTTTAATACCATAATTTTCTGTTCCAGCCATGGGATGAGAAAAAATAAAATTATTTATATTTTCAATGTCATTATCTTTAAAATATTTTTTTATTATATTTTTTGTACTTAATGTATCAGTAAATATTTTCTCCGTATTAAAAAAATTACTTGCTGAATCAAGTATTTTATTAATTTCTTTTACAGGAACACAAAAAATTATAATATCAGATTTTTGAATAGAATTTTTTAGATTATATTCAATCTCATCTACATAATCTTTTTTTATCGCATAATCCATTACTTCTTCATTCGAATCATGGCCAATAATTTTTTCATATTTTTTGCCATCTTTAAGAGCCCTACACAAGGATGCGCCAATTAAACCTAATCCTATAACTAAAATATTTTTGTTAGATTTTTTTAATTTATTAGACATTTTATTTTCGATGTGCAGCTGGGTATGAGCCAAGGAATCTGTATAAGCTAGCTTCTTCTTTTATTGCATCATTTGCTTTTTGTAATGATTTATCTTTAATATGGCCATCCAAATCTAAATAAAATATATATTCCCAATTATTATGTTTTGAAGGCCTTGATTCAATTCTAGTCATGCTTACATTATGTTTTGATAGCGGCTCTAATAATCCATATAGAGCGCCAGAGTTATTTTTTGTAGAGACAATAATACTTGTTTTGTCGTTACCAGATGGCTCTGTGTCTCTATCACCTATAACTAAAAATCTTGTTGAATTATTGAGATTGTCTTCAATATTTTTACTAATGATATTTAATTTATATATCTCAGAGGCAGCTTCACTTGCGATTGCAGCAGTTTTTTCTTCCTTGGATGCAATTAATGCTGCTTCAGCATTAGATGAAGAATTAATCTTCTCGCACTCAGGCATATTTTTCTCAATCCATTCTTTGCACTGCGAAAAGGACTGTGGATGCGCATAAAGCTTCTTTATATTATTTAATTTT
>MDSV01247333.1_pt1 | contig 22740 bp, 18 predicted proteins | sample 810851 | NCBI WGS metagenome assembly MDSV01 (sample SAMN05326640, study PRJNA326480) | marine metagenome | isolation source: seawater | place: Atlantic Ocean: North East | collected 2012 | reverse complement strand
GAAGATGCCATGAATCGTGGATTAAGTAATTCTCCAGTAATCATGATAGCAGATTTCTGCTTGGCAATATCAGGCATGTTACTTCTTGTTTCTACAGTTGCTTATATTATTCAACAGATTAGATTTAGAATTTGATTGTAAAATACAACGGGTCATCCATCAACCCTTAGCATCATGTTAGAATACGAAGGGCTTGCAGTTGGTCTTGTCAGACGCTACCCTTTGATTGGGTCAAACTGTTTCTCCAGATGCTGCTTTTAGAAGCCCTAGGAATGGCGGACTTGGTTTCTCTGGTCTGCTCTTGAACTCTGGATGGTATTGGACACCGACATAGTATGGGTGTCCATTCAATTCAAAGATTTCACAACGCTGACCTGTCTCATCCTTTCCGACATAAATTAGTCCTGCTTCCTCGATTCTTGAGATAAGATCTGGGTTTACTTCGTAGCGATGTCGATGGCGCTCATCGACTTGAGCAGCACCTCCATACAAGCGTCGAGTCATACAATCATCAACTTGGAAAATCGTTGGGCGGCTACCTAGCCTCATGGTTCCACCAAGGTGAGTTTTCGAGATTTCGGGCATGAATATCACCGCTGGATTTGGTGTGTTTTCATCGAATTCTGTTGAATTTGCACCTTCCATTCCGAGTACGTTTCTGCAGAATTCAATGGTTGCAATTTGTAGACCTAAGCATATTCCTAGATAGGGCACATTGTTGGTTCTAGCATAATTTGCTGCCAAAATCTTACCCTCGATACCCCTATCGCCAAATCCACCTGGAACCAATATTCCATCAGCAGCTCTTAGAACATCCCAATCTGAATGGGATGCATCCTCGAGATTACTTGCTTCAATCCAATCGATTACAAGAGTGCGATTTACTGCATAAGATGCGTGTTCTAGACCCTTGATGACTGAGAGATATGAATCGGTAAGTCCTGTGTACTTTCCAACCATAGCAATGTGAACATCATCTCCAAGGTTGTCAACGCGGTCAGCCATCGCTTCCCATCTTGACATCATATCGGTTGCATTACAATCGATGCCCAATGCTTCGCACATACCCTGGTCTTTCAACAATAGGGGAACTCGGTAGATGTTTGATACATCATGTGCACTCATTACAGCGTTAGGGGATACGTGACAGAACGCAGCCAATTTTTCTCTCACATCTTGGGTAAGTGGCGTTTCTGCTCTACAGACTAGCACATCTGGGTTGATTCCTAATCCGCGTAACTCCTTCACAGTGTGCTGAGTTGGCTTTGTCTTCTGCTCTCCTACTGGCCCCATTACCGGAACTAGTGAAACGTGAACGAAGCAGATGTTTTCTCTTCCAACTCTGAATTGGAATTGTCTTAATGCCTCAATGAACGGAGATGATTCGATGTCTCCAACCGTTCCACCTAATTCGATTACACATGCCTCTGGTGTTTCCCCGCTTCCATCGGCTGAAACTGAGGAAATTTGCTCTATCCAGTCTTGAACCGAATCGGTAATGTGTGGAATTACCTGAACGGTCTTTCCGAGGTAGTCTCCTCTCCGCTCCGCTTCGATTACTTTTGAGTAAATCTTTCCAGTTGTGATATTACTGTCACGATAGAGATTCAAGTCGCAGAATCTTTCGTAGTTTCCTAAATCCAAATCTGCTTCGCCGCCGTCGTCGAGAACGAAAACTTCTCCGTGTTCAAACGGCGACATTGTTCCAGCATCGCTGTTTAGATAAGGATCTATTTTGACTGCAGTGACTCGCAGTCCAGCGCTTTTGAGAAGGACGCCGATGCTGGAAGCAGTCACACCTTTACCTAGTCCGCTGAGGACGCCACCGGAGACCACGACATACTTCATGTCCTTCAACGGGCTTTTAGGCGGTCGCGCCCCCCATTTCAACATTGGGTCGCGTTTGAAACTCAAAATCTATTGGTTAAGCGACTGAATCATTGCGTCACACATCGAATCTAGATCAAAATCTAGGTCGAAGCCCCATTCCTGTTTTGATAGGCTTCCATCGGTTACATCAGGCCAAGAATCTGCATACTCTTGGCGGTGGTCGGGAACAAATTCGCATTCAAAACCTGGAATTTTCTCTCTAATCGTATTGTATAATTCTTCAGCGGTGAACTTGAGGCTAGGCAAATTATATCCGCCCCTTATCGAGAGTTCTGAACTTGGTGCATCCATGAGTTGCAGTGTTGCCTTAATTGCATCATCCATGTACATCATGGGTAATATTGTGTCTTTCCTAACGAAGCAAGTATAGCCCTCAGAAGCGACAGCCTTGTGGAAAATCTCAACCGCATAATCTGTTGTTCCACCACCTGGCATTACCTTCCATGAGATTAATCCCGGATAGCGAAGACCTCTGATGTCAACTCCGTGTGTTGAATGATAATATTCAGCCATTAATTCTCCAGCCGCTTTGGTTACTCCATACATTGTAGCAGGGTTTAGTGGAGAATCTTGCTTTGCTACTTTACCCACATCTGAGCCAAATACTGCAATTGATGAGGGGGCAAAAACTCTGAATTTGTATTTCCTAGCTAATTCGAGTACGTTTAGCAAACCATCCATGTTTATTTTCCAGCAAAGTTGTGGATTTTTTTCTCCAGTTGCAGATAACAGAGCCGCGAGATGGTATACTTCGTTGATATCATTACTGTGAATTATATTCTCCATTAGTTCTGAATTCAAAACGTCTAACTTCTCGTATCTGAAACCAGAACTGTCGACTGTTTCGGGTTCTCTGATGTCGGATGCGATTACATTATTTGAGCCAAATTTTGCTTGAAGGGCTTCTAGTAATTCCTTTCCAATTTGACCGAGGGCTCCGGTAATCAGAATTCGTCTATTCCCGGACTCGCCCATAAATGACCTACACAAGAGTCGATACTTGAACCTAAAGGTGTCAAAATTAATTCGAGATTATTGGAAATTATGAATCAATTACTTCATTCAGCACCGAAACCTTGGATTCTTTCCTGAACATCATCGGGGATTTGGGCATCCATTTGTGCCCATAATACATCATCTATTCGAAGTATGCTAATTGCGGCTTCAGTCGCTCCAGAAATCGCTTGCTTTGTGATCGTCAAGGGTTCCAAAATTCCGCGAGAAACTGTATCCTTGGCTTGGCCATCGTTCAAATCGAGACCCATGTAATCTCCAGATTCGCTGTGTGCTGCTGTTAGTTTCAACAAGGAATCTATGCCATCGTATCCGGCGTTTGCAGCGAGTGCTCTAGGAATTGATTCCAAAGCGTCCGCCCAAGCCTCAATCGCTAATTGTTCACGACCAGGGACCGATTCTGCATATCTTCGCAAGCGGCGTCCCAATGCTACTTGTGTTGCACCTGCTCCTGGCAACAATACTGGCTGTTCTAGTAATTGACAAGCAACCCCTAATCCATCTGCGAAGGACCTCTCAACCTCATCAAGGACGCTTTGAGTGCTACCTCTTGCAATCAGAGTTGCACCACTGTCTTCAGCGTCAAGAATCCAGTGAGTTACGCCTCCACGCAACTCTTCCCTTGTCTTGATGAATGCACCTAAGTCAGCTTTTGTTGCTCTACCTGCATCAGGAACTAGGTTTGCTCCACATGCGCGGGATAAGAGGTCTAGGTCTTTCTTTTCTACACGACGATAAGTAAGAATTCCATGCTTTGAAAGCGCTTGCCTTGCTTCATCATCAACGCCTTCCTTGCAGACCAATAAGTCACATCCTATGTTGACTAAATTATCAACCTGTATCAGAAGTTCCTTTGATTCAGCGGCCCGGAATGCATCCAGCATCCCTGCTGAAGTTATGTTCAATTTTGCCTCGAACTGTGGCTTCTTCCTCTCAAGTCCGCCATCAAGAATCAAAATTGAACCTGGTCCTCCACGCTCTTTCATTTCTGGGTGTATACGGCTTTTTGCAAGTGCTAATCCTGTGATCAAGGTGGATTCTTGCATTGTTCCACCGGTCTGTTTGATGATTTTCACTCTTGTAGGGTCTGCTCTGCCATCAGAGAGTATAGTTTGGCCTGCTTCAAGTGAAAGGTTTGCTAGATGCTTTTCCATGCCCTTATCCAACTTACCAGCTAGCGATGTTTCGATTGCAGATTCGATTTGCTGTGGTGTAGCATCAATCGATAGTTCTTCCAAAGATGAGAGTGCGAAGGCTTCGGCTTGAGCAAAGCCTCTTGCAATAATTGAGGGGTGAACTCCTTGGCGTACTAACTGCCAAGCATTTCGCAACATTTCGGAACAAATCACAACTGTTGTTGTTGTGCCATCCCTAGCAACTCGGTCTTGAGTTGATGAAGCACTGATTACCATCTTTGCAACAGGGTGCTCGACTTTAGCAGTCTCGAGAACTGTAACTCCATCGTTTGTTACTAACGTATCTCCAGTGTCAGCAACAAGCAACTTGTCTAGACCCTTTGGGCCGAGTGTTGAACGGACTGCTCCGGCTAGTGCGATGGCTGCCTGCACGTTCTTTCGCAAGGCTTCGCGACCACTTGTTCTCTCTGTAGATTGGAGAATGGTCTCTTCCGCCATCGACCTGCCCACTCGGCACCTTGTCTTAAACTGTTGAGAATTAGGAAGCGTGGAGTTCATATATGGGCTACTGCTCCGACTATACAACCGATGGTTAAGTAATGGTGAAAAATCATGGCTGAAGACTGGGAAGAAAAGATGCTTGAGCAAATGGCTGAAATGTTCCAAAAGATGGGCATGAGCGTTGATATCAATCAATTAAAAGCCATGATGAAGCAGTTTCAATCCAAGTTCGAAGCGATGGGAATTGACCCAGAAAGATTGGCAAAAGGAGATGTCAACTTCAATTTCGACATCTCGGATATTTCCAAACTATTCCAGTCTGGAAAGCCGCTGGATGAGATGTTGTCCAATCTGGGCGTGGACGTCAAAGTAGACGCTGCACCGGTTGAAGTTGACATCGAGGAAAATGAGCAAAAGAACGAAATCCTGAGATTACCATCTGAAAACATCTACCTATCTGGGTGGAATATGTCGATCACTGTAGATTTCTCAACTCGAACCGATTTTGATGAAATCGAGGTCGCTTTATCAAGTGGTGGAGAATTGCTACAGGTACTCTCTGACCCTTCAGAGCCCCCACTAGCCCAAATCGAGTTACCACACCAGTGCGATGACGTAGTTGATTGGTCAATCAACAACGGGATTCTCGACATCACACTGAAACTAACACCTCAAGGCTCTGCCATAGAAAACAAGTCTGAAGACATCGATGAGGGTGTCGAAGACGATTTTGCTCCAGTCTCATCGGATGTAAGCGTAGACCTTGCAGACGACGATGATGATGACGAAGACGATGGAGGAATCCCGATATTTTGAATTCGGAGATAAACGGAAGTGAAAATATGGCTAAGAAAAATGTAATTGGAATAGACCTAGGAACAACCAACTCTTGCGTTGCAGCAATCGAAAACGGTGAAGCGGTTGTTATTGCAAACGCAGAAGGTGCAAGAACAACCCCGTCTGTTGTAGCATTCGCCAAAGATGGTGGAGAGCGTATGGTTGGAGTGACCGCAAAGAGACAGGCGGTTACCAACCACGAGAGAACAATGATCTCTGTAAAGAGGCATATGGGAACAGATTGGAAAACCAAAGTTGACGATTCTGAATATACTCCACAAGAGGTTTCTGCATTCATTCTACAGAAGTTGAAGGCTGATGCTGAAGCATACCTAGGTACGACAGTGAAGCAGGCTGTAATCACATGCCCTGCTTACTTTACCGATGCACAAAGAAAGGCAACAAAGGACGCTGGTAGAATCGCTGGGTTGGAAGTTCTAAGAATTATCAACGAACCAACTGCGGCAGCTCTAGCATACGGCGTGGACAAGGAAGACGACCAAACAATCCTGGTATACGATCTTGGAGGCGGTACATTCGACGTATCCGTTCTCGAAATCTACGAAGTTGACGGCCAGCCACAAATCGAAGTAAAGGCTACTGCAGGTAACAATAAACTCGGTGGCGATGACTTTGATGAAGTCCTAATCGACTACTTGGTTGCTGAATACAAGAAGACTTCTGGAATCGACCTAGCAAAGGACGTTCAAGCGATGAGCAGACTAAAGGAAGCTGCAGAAAAGGCGAAAATTGAGTTGTCCGGAACTGGACAATCACAGGTTAACCTTCCATTCATCACAATGAAGGATGGACAACCAGAACACCTTGACATCACAGTATCTCGTGCTAAGTTCGAGGAATTGATCGCTCCACTTGTTGAGAAGACAATGAAGCCTACACGACAAGCAATGAAGGATTCTGGCCTATCTAAGGGAGAAGTCGACAAGGTAATTCTAGTCGGTGGTTCAACCCGTGTTCCAGCGGTACAAACTGCTATCGAGAAAGAGACTGGTAAGTCTCCGTTCAAAGGAATCAATCCTGACGAGGCTGTTGCTATGGGCGCTGCACTTCAAGCAGGAATCATCGCTGGTGACGAAGGCGTCTCAGACATCCTTCTACTGGACGTTACTCCACTAACATTGGGTATCGAAACCCTTGGTGGTGTAACCACTACAATGATTGAGAGGAACACAACAATTCCTAGCCGCCGCTCTGAAGTATTCTCAACAGCAAGCGATAACCAACCTGCTGTAGAAATCCACGTTCTACAAGGTGAGAGAGAATTTGCAAAGGATAACGTAAGTCTTGGGCAATTCCACTTGATGGGAATCCCACCAGCGCCACGTGGCATGCCACAAATCGAAGTAACATTCGACATCGATGCTAACGGTATTGTCAACGTGTCTGCAAAGGACAAGGGAACTGGAAAGGAGCAATCCATCAAGATTGAATCTGACACATCACTATCCGAAGATGAAATCCAGGCAAAGATCGCTGAAGCTGAAGAATTCGCAGAGGCTGACAAGCGTCTGAAGGCTCAAGTCGAAATGAGAAACATGGCTGACCAAATCGTCTACCAGACTCGAAGAACTATCGAAGAGGCTGGAGAAAAACTCAGTGATGAAGACAAGGAGCCTGTTCTATCAAAGGTTGACGAACTAGAGGCGCTACTTCAGAATGAAGAAGGTGTTGCTAAGGAGCTTGATGAAATCGACGAGGCTGCAGTTCAGGCTAAGGTCAAGGAGATCGAAGAGGGAATGCACGCAATCTCCGCTAAGTTGTACGAGGCTGCTGCTGCTGAAATGGCAGAACAAGAAGAGGCTGGCTCTGCTCCATCAGATGATGGAGTGGTCGATGCTGACTTCGAAGTAGTCGATGAAGACGAAGACTGATTACCAAATGAATGGAATCGCACTGAATACCAGCATCAGTATCGGTATGACAATCGCTTCCGTGGTTGAGCGTAAGCCTGCGATTAGAGACAATTCTGTACCTCTGTGAAGGTGTACTTGCATTCCGATGTCTTTGTTGCCTCTAACAACTAGTAATGAATTAGGAATTGAGGTATCTATTCCTTCCTCTCGCTCATCATGGGTTCTAGTCTCTACTCTTCCTAGGCAGTATACAGGATCTCCAGCTGCCAAAACCCATACTGTCCATCGCCAGCTACCAGTACCCCATTTGAACAGTCTATCTCCCATGTTGACCTTGTCCCAAGATGTAGGGTCAACCAGAATTCCTCCCGTACCATCATGAAGTATGAATTCACTTCCACCTGCGTCGGTTCTTCTCGTGACCCATTTACAGGATTCTTTTCCATCCTTGTCTTTACTACAGACCCGTTCTTCTTCTTTCCATCTGTAGTTAACTACGCCCTGAACTCTCCTCGAACTACTACCCCCAACATCCACTGAGAGAGTACCTTTAGGCCCTGGTCTTACCTGACCGACCAATTCTGCTGGACCTGCAGCAACACTTCTCACTCTGCTAGATGGTGTATCGATTATGTTGTGCATGAGTTTCCATTTTTTGTAAGCAAAAATTGTCCAAATTATGGAAAAGAGAACTATTCCTATTTTCATCCAGTAACCGATTGTCTGTTGAGTTGTATCACTATGCCTTGCTGTCAAATCTGATGCTAGCCAAAGTGCTGTTGCAACGAAAATCATACCGTTGATTGAGTACAGAGTAAATGTAGCAGGTGTAGGTGTTCCGACCACATCTGGATGTTCTTCAATCAGTATACCTTCTTCATTTGGAGCGTATGGATTATCCGACCAAGTTTCATAACCAGGCGGAGGCAGTACCCAATCGTTCTCATCAACCTCACGAACCGGTCCATCTGCTGGACCCAAATCACCAGGTTTACCGTGAACAAACGGAGAGTTACCCCAGCGTTGCTTGAGATTCTTGATGTCATCAGATAGTGAGGTAGGTGTAGTTACCATAAGTAATCCTGATGCTAAAATTATGACTGCGAGGGCTATTCTCTGAGCATCTTCTCTTTCTGTTCTCTCTCCAGGGTCTAGACCCTCTGCACCCACTGAAAGGATGGAATAGTATCCGTCCTCACCAATGATGAACATCTCAATAACGTCGCCCTCACCAATGTACCAATCATTGTATCCCGGGCAATACCTGCTGTTTGTCGACACTTCAGGTCCCATCTCATCATTCCAAGTTATTTCGAATGACTCACCGCCACTTACAGGAACAACTGTGAGAGTTACGTCTTCAAAAACATCAACATAATCAGTACAATTTTCCCCATCTGAATCGTATTCCCAATATCCGTGAACGAGGGTTCCTTCTTTGATTTCCACTTCAATAACAGCGAATACTGCTTCTCCTCCATCTTCCCAACCCGGACCAAGACTCACCGTCTGCTCATCATCGATTTCACCGAGGGTATCGATATATTGGCTATCCTCTATTGGAGGGACATCAGGAATATCAAGGCTGATGATTACTGTGACTGCCGCTCCAAAAAGCATTATTGCAGCGATGACCCAAGGGACAATTCCTTTCCATGTATGGGGGAATGTGAATTGAAAAAATCCGTGTTGTAGAGAAGTGTGGTCGATAGACTGCTTACCCTCTGTCATGGCTCAACCAAACCTAACCGCATTAAGATTAAATCGCCTACCTGCCGATAAAGTTGCACCAATTCAGGACAATGTTGAATATACGTCTTTACTGGCTTTGAAATATGGCAGACTTGATTGCGATTCTCGACCAAATGCGCGCCTCTAGTGGGAGTGCTGAAACTGTAGGATTGACAAATGAGGTCATCTTAGATTTTGCATCTAGAGATACCTCTCTTATTCAAGCTATTGAAGAGGCTGAAGTAAGACAAAAAGAGTTCTCTAGTGACCTCTTAATGATGAATGAATCAGACCTTGTTTCTCATCTCCAAGAAGACTTCGTGAATTTCTATGCCCCTGCAACGATCAATCCATACGTTGCAGTTGCTGCTAGAGGACCCTGGATTGTTACATCTCATGGTGCGGTTGTCCATGACAACGGTGGATATGGCATGCTTGGTGGCGGACATGGTCCAGAAGATATCATTCATGCAATGAGTAAAAATCACGTCATGGCTAACGTGATGACACCCTCCATTTCTCATGCAAGACTAGCTGCAGCACTGAAGAGAGAATTAGGGCACTCAAGAGACGATTGCCCATTTACAAAGTTTATCTGCATGAATTCCGGTTCTGAATCGATGACTGTTGCAATGAGAATTTGTGATGTCAACTCAAAAAATATGACTGGGCCAGGCGGGCGCCATGAAGGAAAACCTGTCAAACTTCTAGCGATTGAACGCGCTTTCCACGGCAGAACTGACCGCCCAGCACAGATTTCCCACTCATGCAAAGGAAAGTATGACAAAGTTCTGAAGACATTTTCTGAAAGAGACAACCTAATTTTAGTTCCATCAAATAATGTCGATGCTCTGCAAGCAGCCTTTGCAAAAGCGAATGAAGAAGGATACTTCATCGAATCAATGTCAATTGAGCCTGTTCAAGGAGAAGGAAACCCTGGACAATGCATTAACAGAGATTTCTATGATGAGGCAAGGAGACTGACAAATGAACATGGTTCCATGTTAATTGTAGATTCAATCCAAGCAGGAATTAGAGGACAAGGAACTCTGTCTGTCGTTGACTATGAAGGATTCCAAGATGCTGAAGGACCAGACTTAGAGACATGGTCTAAGGCATTGAATGCTGGCCAATATCCACTATCTGTTCTTGGATTGAATGATAGAGCTGCGGAATTGTATGTTGTAGGAATTTATGGAAACACCATGACTACTAACCCTCGTGCTCTTGAGACTGCAGTTGCTGTCTTAAACAAGATTACACCAGAATTGAGACAGAATATTCGTGACAGGGGTCGTGAGTTCGTTGAGAAATTGGAAGCACTAGCAGAGGAGATCCCTGGAACAATTACCCAAGTTCAAGGTACAGGATTGCTACTATCTGCCGAATTAGACCCTGAGAAAATGAAAGTTGTCGGATTTGACGATGTTGAGGTATGGTGCAGAAAGCAAGGCCTTGGTGTGATTCATGGTGGAATAAACGCTCTAAGATATACTCCGCACTTTAACATCACAAGTGAGGAAGTCGACCTAGTAATCGACATTACCCGCCGTGCAATTAAGCACTTTTCTCAGTAATCACTGACCAGTAATCAAGTGGTGTAGAGTCCTTACGTGGATTCCTGTTGCACCATTCTTGAGCATCTTGTTGGTCTTTGCACCCCATGCTGTTCCAGCAATATCTAAGTGTGCCCATGGAATCTGCTCTTCAGTTCCTGGCTTGTTTGGAATGAACTGCTTTAGGAATGCTGCCGCTGTGTTTGAGCCACCCCAGCGTCCTGCGCCTAGGTTTCTAACATCTGCAATCTTTGAGTCTGTCATTTCCTTCTCGAAGGCCTTGAACAATGGCATAGGCCATGCGATTTCCCCACAGTGCTCTCCAGCCTCTTTGATCTTGTTTCTCAAGTCATCATCATTGGACCATAGTCCGCTCGCTTCGTGTCCCAAAGCGACGACACATGCACCGGTTAGAGTTGCTAAATCGATAATGTATGAGGGGTTGAGTTTGGTTCCAGTATACCACAATCCATCAGAAAGAACCAATCTTCCCTCTGCATCTGTATTTAGAACTTCAACAGTCTTTCCAGAGTAAGTCTTGATTACGTCACCTGGGCGTTGAGCGTTGGATGATGGCATGTTTTCTGCCATGCAGGTTACGCCGATTACCCTCTCCTTGTGACCGCTTGCGACTAGCGCTTGCATTACTCCAAAGGTTGTAGCAGACCCGTGCATATCATACTTCATCTCATCCATTGAGGGCGGTGGCTTTAGTGAAATACCACCTGTGTCGAAAGTGATTCCTTTTCCGACAATACATGGGCTTGGACCAGGCATATCAGGGTTGATTTCAAAGATAACCATGCATGGTTTTCTTGCTGAACCCATACCGACTCCAACTAGACCACCCATTCCCATTGAAATGGCCTGCTCGTAATTGATGATTGTAACCTTAACATTGTCATGCTCGTTACCGAAGGCGATTGCTTGCTCAGCGAATGCCATCGGATAGAGGTCATTTGGTGGTGCGTTACCTAGGTCCCTTGCTAGATATACTCCAGAGGCGACTGCTAAGGAAAGGTTTGCAGATTTCTGTAGGTTTTCGATTTTGTCTGCTTCACATGTGATGTGAGCGTCGATTTCGCTATCATCAGAATCGTCGTCATCATCCTTTGATTTGTACTTGTCATACGAATAATCTCTCAGAATCATACCTTCTACGAAGGCACCCATGTGGTCTCCTTCCAATCCGGAAAATTTGACTGTGATTGTCTTTCCATGAATCTTGGAAAGACTTGCAGTAACCTTTGCACCAGCTTCTCTCACCGATTGTAGAGTAGCAGCATCTGACTTTCCTAGTCCGATTAGTAATGCCTTACCGCCATCGGTCCCAGCAAGGGTCATTGCGCTTCCAGATTTTGCTTTGAAATCGCCTGCAGCTAAGATGGTGTCAATTTGGCTTTTCAGTGCTCTTGGGACTCCTGCTTCACTTCCTGAAGGCATACTTTCGCTACCTTGCCATAGAGGAAGAACAAGGGTTCCGTTGATGTTGTCATTTGTGTTTACTGATACCTGCATTGGCTCACCGAATCATCCGAATCGAACATTGCACTTGAATATGCGCCTAAATCGGCTCATTCAATTAGTTCTGCTTCTAATACTGCTTCTTCGTCCAAATCAAACGGTTTTTCTTCCCTTGACCACCAAAATGCGAATGCTATAACAAATAACGGAATTGCTCCCGCTTGGAAAATCCAAATCAGAGTTTCAATCGAGTGAGTTAGGAAACTTGTTTCTGTAGGAGAGAGATCAACACTTTCATTCACCCATTGCGCCGAATCAATAACTCTCTTCTGATATGATAGGCGCCACTCTCCACCCTCTTCATCAAATCCTCCACTTGTTATTGTTGTAGAACTGCTAGCATTTGCGGTGAAATTATCCGATTCCCAGAGGATTTTGTCACCATCAACATACTGCAAAGTCGCATTTTGTGTGCTGGCTCTTCCGAGGTTGCTTACTGTGAAACTCACGGTTTCATCATCGATGCTGAAAGATTCGACTACAAGGCGGGCTCTCCAATACCAGATATTGTTGATGAGGTATCGCATTACATCCAATTCTTCATCGAGACGTTCGTTGAGTGCCTCGACCGACCCTGGGATAAATTGTTCATCGTCGGTCTCGAAAGTAAAGGTTGGGATTCCCATCACACCGTATCCGTAATCTCTGCTCGTACCACAATTCGGATACAATCCTTGGTTAGCGTTTTGCATAGGTATGTCTGAAATGTTGGCATTGACATCGTCCCGAATCCCATGGAATAATTCCCAATCAGACGGTTGATCTGGCCACTTCCCCCAAGGGTAGAGAATAATCCACACACCAGTGTGCATTGTGACGTAGAGGTCAGCGTCTGTTACGTATGTGTTCATGTATTCTGCATTCGCTGCAGTCTCTGCCTCGCTGAAGGCGGAACTGCCAGGCTGGGTTGTTGGACACGTGTTCCAGTAGTGATCGTAGTTTCGATTCAAATCGACTTGGTTGATGTTCCACCGTGTATCGAAGTCGTTGCCGTCGGGATTAAGCATAATTAGGATGTGGAGCTCAGTACTTTGAAGCACATCAATAACCTCTTGATTACCCTCGGACCAACCCTCGATGTAGAATTGTGCTGATAACCATGCAAGCGCCGTTCCAAGATACTCATTGCCATGATGGCCTCCATCAATGTAGACGATTTCTTTCGCCTTACCATTGGCTTTTGTCTCCATCGACCAATCTGAGATTTGGAGCACCCAGAGCGTCTTTCCGAGTTCTGAGTCCCCAGCATCAATCAATCGGACAATGTCGGGGTTGTTGTCAGCCCATTCATTGACTTCCATAGTCAGGGCAGCCCACGTCATATGAACGTGGTTGTCGATTGGTTCACCTGGCCAGTTCTGATCTGCTACTACTAGAGACGGGGTTACAATTAGAACCACTAGGAACGCCGCTAGAGCCCGCATGATTGTGCCAAGCGGCAATGTATCATCAATCTGACTATCAATTTTGGAATTGACGGGTAATAGTCTATAATACATGACTGTGAAATTGTATTATGGTAGTAATCGAATGCCCCCATTGCAGTGAAGAAATTGAGATGGATGACGATGCATATGGTCTCTTTGAGTGTCCTTACTGCGAAGGGGAATATGAGTGGGGCGAGGCCCCAAGGTCTACCTCCAAATCAATAAGTAAACGGAAGGAGAATCTTTTTCAAAATAGCAATAGGAAAATTGATTTTTCAATTGAAAAATTTAGTTCAAGAAAACATCGAAAAGAGAATGAAGAATCCCGGATTAATTCTTACGGACCGCTTGATGCAGCCATGCTATTTTCAAGCATATTCATGATGTTCATAATCCTGTTTGGGCTTAACTCGAATTCTTGGTATGTCTACAGCTATGGAGAGGATAATTCTGAATTTGAGGCCAATTTTGGACACTCATATGTCGAATATACAGTTACTGATGATGAAAGAGAATATTATTATGATGAGGGTGAAAAATACTACTATTTTGGAGGATCGATTACTGGCTATGAATCACAACTTAGTTTAGCAGAATCTATCAAGAAAAACGCTGATGATTTCTGCGAAGGCATCGAGGATGATGATTACTGTGTTTCAATGCAAACTGAAGCACAAGAATCGATAGACTGGTGGAACTCTTGGGATACTTCAGGAGACGTCTTATTCTATTTCCTATTCTTCACGCTAATTGCGTTCATGCTCATCGTAATATCAAAGATCGTTATGTTTGCAAATCACAATGAATGGTTAGTTACAAGTGACAATATGCTAAATAATCTCAACAAAGCAAATACTATAATCACATTAGTTACTTGTTCAATTTTAGTCCTAGGTTTGTTGTTGTACTGGATGTTTGTGCCAAATGTAGAAAATTGGTGGGACATAATGGACACTGACGTTCCAAGTGAATTATCAAGCGGACTTGGATTTATTTGGTGGCTTACAATGTTGAGTAGCATGGGATTAATGGCCCTAGCATCAATTACTGCAACAACTAAGAAAAGAGCGCTCAATTAAGTATGTAAGAGAATAATATTGGAGCAACAATTGTTGCGTCAGACTCAATGACGTGCATTGGAGTGTTTGGTGCTAATTTACCCCAGGTTATTTTCTCACTTGGAGAAGCTCCCGAATAACCGCCATACGATGTTGTAGATTCTGATATCTGAGCAAACCAACCCCACAGAGGTGCTTCTTCTTGCAAGTCTTGCCGAATCATCGGCACTACACAAATCGGAAAATCACCTGCAATTCCGCCTCCAATCTGCAGGAATCCAATAGGGTGCCCTGCAGATTTGTACCAATCTGCTAAATGCACCATGTAATCTATGCCAGTCTTTACAGCCGAGCGCTTAACATTGCCTTTGATACAATGTGCAGCGAATATATTGCCAAGCGTAGAATCTTCCCAACCAGGAACGTAAACAGGGATCCCTGAATCTCTTGCTGCAATTAGCCATGAGTCCGTTTTAGGAATTTCAGGGTCCAAATCGTCTATTATAGCCATCAAATGTTCGTGAGGGAAGGCGGCCTCTGACTTCCATTGCTCTAGAATTTTATCTTCTATGTGTCGAATGGCTTCCTCCTCGGGGATACATGTATCTGTGACTCTATTGAAGCCTTGTTCGTGTAATTTGGCTTCATCCTCCTCACTTAGATTACGCCAATCTGCAATTCTACGATATTTTGAATGAGCGACTAGATTGAATACATCTTCCTCAAGATTAGCGCCAGTGCACGTTATTGCGTGAATTTTACCCGCTCGAATCATCGGCGCGAGGGAACGGCCAATTTCTGCAGTACTCATCGCTCCCGCTAAAGTTACCATGAGCCTACCTCCATCATTCAAGAATCGTTCGAGAGATTGGGCGCAATCGCGCAATGCACCTGCATTAAAATGGTTGAAATGGCGGTCTACGAATTCCCTTACATCGCTTTTTCCAGGACCAGTCAGAAATCTTTCTACACGCTTTCTTCTGTTGATTATCAAGTTTGGATACCTTTCTCTAATCCCCGATTCAATAATCTCAATTATTTTTGCAGGGTCGGTATTTCCACATGAGAATGCATCTATTGCAAGCAATCCTGTATCAGAGTAACAATGAGCGCTTACGTGGCTTTCATCGAGTAAAACAACAGATGCAAAGCCTGGTGGTGAAACGCTACCGTCAAAATTCTCGTTATGTGAATGAACTCGCCTAGCACCAGATGCATCTACTGCTTCTTCCATCAAAGAAAGCATCCAGTCACCGGTTATTCCAATCGCACCAGTACAATCCAACATTGTGTGTAAACCAAGCGACATCAAATCACCTCAGTGTAGCAATATGTGCTGCAGCTATTTTTGTTGCAATCATTGCTGCGGTAAATTGTGTAAGTGGAGTATCGTCTTGGGGGACTATTTCGTTAACATCAGCGCTAATCACTTCACAATTCAAAAAGATCGTTTCAATTGTTTCAACAACGTGCCAAAAAGTTAGGCCACCGGGGACCGGGGTGCCAGTTGCAGGCACTAAAGACCCATCTAATCCATCTATGTCAATAGTCAAATGCACCGGCCCGTCAATGGATTTTATTGATTCTAACCATTCTGTCCATGCTTTAGCGCCTGTACATGGACTCAAGATATCTCTGGCAAACCATGTATGAATTCTATCATCGCTTTCCATTAAGATTGATTCTTGACGGCAATATGCCCTTATGCCAACCTGATGAACTGCAAGCGCACCTTCATCCAATGAACGGGCTATGGCGCACGCATGAGAATATGGCTCTCCATCAAGTTCATCTCGTAAATCGGCATGTGCGTCGATTTGAATCAATGTGACCTTCTGTGGACATCCGCGTAAAATACCAGGCAACATTCCATGTTCTCCTCCAAGGAAAATTGGAAAAGATCCACTCTGATATTGTATTGAAGCGTATTTTCCGATACCATCTAACTGTTCTTGTAGACTTCCACCTTCACCATCCCAGGCTTGAACCGTGCGAATTATCTTACCTGCAGGCAATTCTTCCTGAAGCAAATCGTCAAACAATTCACCCTGTGCTGAAGCTTCAATACAAGCCGCAGGACCGCTCGCTGTACCCTGTCCATAAGAAGTCGTAAGTTCATAAGGGACGGGGGAAATAACCACATCAGCAGCCCCCTCCTTATCAGGAAGGCCGAGGAAATTACCCTCCGCGAACTGCTCATCCATGCACTTGCGGGTTGGATTTCCCCTTTGAACTGCTCGATTGGGCCAAAATCATCGCTGGGTTAATTAGGGACTTCGACCTATACATATTACTACGCAGCGGAGGCAAGTTAGCCGACTTATACTCCGAGACGAGGTGATTACATGGGAATGACGAGGATGGAACTAACTGAAGCAATTAGACAACATATCGACATGGAAATGGACCCTGAAGTCGCCGGAGGTATGGCTGAACACGCACTCGGTTTCTTCGGATTTTACGACAGAATAATCGACAATGCATTAGAGCCAACAGATCGTAACCTATTCTACATGTTCCAAGACTATGATTTGCTAACCACTGAGTCAGAAGAGACGACCCTGTGGGATGGTCGTGAGTGGAGAATTCACTACTGGCGCTTTAAGCCAGAACTACGTGAGCGTGTGGAGGCATACATGAATCGTAAGGTTGAGGTCGTTGAAGTCGATCCATTCGGTGACGTTTACGGTGACTCCGGAGGTATTTGGATGCGCGAAGGTGACAAACCTGTCAATCCAAATGCATTTACTTCTGACCACTGGGGCTAATCATTTTCCCCAAAGTCTTGAAGAGTAGCAGATACACCATTGTATCATGAAGGTCAGAGCAGGTCTACTAGTCGTGCTGTTTTTGGCATCAGTGATTCCGATTGCCAATGCAGATGAAGTCACTCCAATTACAATAAATGTTGACTGGGGCAGTGAGCATGCTTACACTATCTCTGGTGATGTAGAACTATCCGAAATCAATGTTACACATTTGCAGGGGTCTGAATTACTGGAAGTTGGCCTAATTTACGACACTACGGGGGAAAGCCTGAGAATTATTACCAACACTTCATTATCTCACGGAGATGTAATTACAATCGAAGCAGGCTCTGTGTCTAGAACTGTTACCGTTGGTTTGTGGGGTCAACCATTAGCAGATCATGAAGTAACACTGAACTCCCAATGGGAAATGGACCAAGAATGGGATAATGAAAATGGTACTCAAATATACAATCTAATCTTCAATGGCCAAGGTTGGCAACAAAGGATCGGATCAACTCTAGATTCTTGGGAAAGAGGAAATGGAACATTATTCGTTGTTTCAAATACCGCTGACAATAGTATCTCAATGATGATCGATTTGAATTCCGTTTGGAAGAATGAAACCACTGTTGACGGTGTTATGAATGCTCAAACTTTCGATGCTAGAGGAAATGGAACTATCGGAGTTGGAAGCGATGGAGAGGATGGAGAAATCCAAATTCTCGGCTTTGTAAGCGATGCCTGGATTAATCGCACAACTCTGAACGGCATCGTTGATGAAAGGTTCAGGTTAGAGGCAAATGGCACTATATCTCTTAATTCTGATGAAGATGGAGGGATGGTTAATCTTAGTGGAGACCTCGCAGTCTTACTAATCGAAACTTGGGATTCTGATGGTGTTAGAAAGCTTTCAAACACACAATTTGAAGCAACTGCAGATTTAGTTATGGAAGATAATGATACAAGAATGGATATTACTCTGAATACTTTTGAATCCATTGAGAAATGGGAAGATGGAGTAAGAACTGATCATTTGAGTAAAATGATCGGGCAAGGAACCTTTGGATTCTCAGGAGAGGATGAAAACGCTAGTGTGCAAATCAATGGAACTATCCATGATTTCCATCAAGAACAAGTAAATGGGTTAGTCACAGTAGACGACATTCATGTTGACGGAATAATCACTGGTGACGCTCAAGGCACCTTCGGAGTGGTTAGAACTATTGAGGACACAACCACCCAAGCAAATGAAACAGGAACGATGTTTGACGTAATCATCGTTCACCAAGAAGATTGGTTTAACATAACTGGAATTGCTGCTTTACCAAACTCAGATTTGGGTGCAGGCGCTCATCACAATGAGTCGTGGTCTTATGACGCAAAACAAGCTGATTGGGAAAATAGAACGATTAGAACAGTGTGGAGTCAAACGGGACCAGACCCAAGCAGTGGAGATATAATCCACTCTAATTCACCAATTCAAACATCACCAGAACCACCAACGGTTGAAGAAGGAATAGGTGATATCAGTATTAGCAGAGAAACAGGATTCGCGCCTATTGACGCAATTACTGGAGATATATTCGTCCTAGACCAACAAGATGGGATGGTTCTGACTGTTACAGCAGGCCAGGAAGAATCTGTTGAAATGGATGGGCACATCGTTGACACAGTTGCTTGGACTGGTAGTTACTCAACAGATGTTATTGGATTTGCAAGTGGGAATTTGATTATCGATGGACCCCTTTCTGGTCTAAATGTGAAAATTGAGAGGCAATTCCAAATGGAATTTGGAGAAGACGGTGAACTAGTAAATTTAACAGAAAATCAGTCTGTAAATCGTGTCATTTCACCTTCAATTATTTCTGCAAGCGATAATAGCGACCCTAGTATTGATTCTATTTATCTCGCTCAGGGCATAGTGTTTGGAGAAAACGGAACCCCTGGGCATCTAGAAGTTGCAGTATCGGATATTGATTTCAATATAGTAGGAGTTGTTGCAGACATAACATCAATCGGCGGAAGTTCCCAATTGTCTCTAAATGATCGTGGATTAAATGGAGATAGAATAATTGGCGACGACATATGGACTGCCGAGATTTCAGTTCCTGGTCTTGAAGTCGGAGAAATGCCAATTGATGTCACGGTAATTGATGCCTTTGACGCAACAGATTCTAGTGAGACAAATATTACTGTTCTAAATCAAGCTCCTCGTTTAACAGAAATTGAAATTGCACCATCAATAGTTCAAAGAGGCGATTCAATTCTAATTAATGCTCATGTTTTCGATGGCCATGGAGTATCCAATGTTTCGATTGACATGAGAGATTATGGAGGCGACCTCGCTGGATTAAGCAATGTAGAAGGAGTTTGGGCTGGCCAGATTGAAATCCCTGGTGGAATGACCCCCGGTGAGCAACTGCTCAAAGTTAGGATGGTAGATTCAATTGGTGCAGCTAAAACTGTGCAAATAACGTCTACTTCTGGCCAATATCATATCGGAAGTGATAGTGATGAAGATATCATGATTTCAATACAGAATGAGCCGCCATCTATCGATGTAGGCGACCTAAGAATAATTGAAATTGGAGATGAAGATGTAGAATATGTCCTTACAATTGCAGTAGAGGATTATGACGGACTAAACTGGGTTAGAGTGAAATTAGGAATTCTAGCTCCTCCTGGTCAATCAAACACTTGGTTCACAATGACTTCAAATGGAAATGGAACTTACTCAAAACAATTCACAGTGAAAACATACATCGCTTTAGGAACTCATGAAGTCTTAGTAAAGGCGATGGACAAATATGGCTCTCAAACTACCGAAAAATCTGTTCCAATTAAATTACAAGAACCCGGAAACAATCCATCATCCAGCGACGCGAGTAGCATGCTAACATACATTGCACTGGGAGGATTAGGACTCCTAGTCATTGTTGGTGCAGCGATTTATGTCATGAGAGGCTCAGAAAAAGAAGGTGGCTTTGGCGGCTTTGGAAACGCTTGAAATCATCTGAAAATATCAGCGACAACCGTTTATACCCCTGTCCAATCGGAGGTTTGCACTTGCGAGAGTAGTGTAGTGGTTATCACCGAGCGTTGCCAACGCTTGAACCCGGGTTCGAGTCCCGGCTCTCGCACCATCAACTAACAACAATACAGACGGAGCCTCTAGTCGAATGGCACATTCTCCTATCCCGGCTCTCGCACCATCACTGACAACAATACAGGCGGAGTCTATGGCCGAATACTGTTCCATCTATTGCTGATAAACAAACATAGCAACTGACTTTTCATCATGCTCTAAAACACCAATCTGTTCAAATCCATGTCTTTCATGAAACCGAATCGAACCAGGATTAGGAGGTTCAATGTTCACCTCCGCGGTTACTGGCACTCCGATTTCATTTGCGTTACTCTTTACAAAATCGTAAAGTAATGTACCGATTTTTTGGTTTTGAAATTGTGTGCTTACAGCGACCCTATCGACGTATAGAAATTCAGCATAGCGCTGGTTAAACCAAGCATAATTCAAGCTTCCATACTCTGTTTTTGGAGGTAAACAGATCACAAAACCGACCAATTTCTCACAAGAGTATGCGCCTACTGCTAACGATGAAAAGTCTAGCAATACCTCGATTTCATCACGAGAAACTTTTCCCGTTCCTGGAAGTCCTTCCTCATTGATTACCCAAATTGTATCAACATCTGTTTTGTCAAGTGACCTGAGTTCTAATTTCATTAAATCACCAGTAAAAACTTGACTTACTCTAAAATGCCAGCGATTAATGTCATAATCGCAGCCCTAAGTGGCATTAATGGCCTCCAACCGTCTCCTGTTATCTCCAATAACTCGTTGTGGAGTGGGTTCAAATCTGGCCTATAATTTTGCTCTATATCAATTGGTTTAGGCTCCATGCCTGCGATATCATGACCGAATAATGTCTCAGCAGTAAAATTACCAGTCTGTCCTTGGGTTGTCCTATTCCACAACATCTCGAATTCTGCTTTTGTATCTTCATATGACCACTCTCTACGGCCACACATATGCAAACCAGTGAAACTATTTCCTGACATCACTAAATGAGCGATTCCGTTAGCAGCATCAATAACGCTAAACCAATATCTTGACCGTCTTTGGCAATCTTCACTAATTGGCCAGCTCTTGAACTCCTGAGGCATCCACCTATCACTCCTGGTAGGAATTAAATCGTGAACAATAAGATCTCTCCCTACAACTAAATCTGCGTCACTACCATCAAAAGATATTGAGTAGCCTTCACCTTCTAACAGTAGGTTAACTTCAGAGAATTCCAGAAGAGTTGCATTCCTCAATCTATGAGACTCTTCGTCTGCGATGACATCAACATCCATCGATAACAGTTTGTCAACGACTGCTTCGCCAAGCGAACAGGTAGCACCCCTAACTATGACAGCCATTGTGTTGAGTCGAATACTACCATGTTGATGAGGTTATTTATCTAAGATTTTTCAATTAAAATATTGAATTTCCAATTGGAAAATATAAACTATTTTTGAATTATTGAAAATATTATGCGACATCAATTAGGTTCGCGTTTTGATCGAACAGATAAAAATCGAAACGCGAACTGTTATCCAATTGGAGATACACGAATTATGCGACAAGTTCAATTGGAAAACGATTCTGAAATGGGGGCAAGTATATTAGTCGTCACTATCGAGGGCAGATTGGTCAAGAGCCCGAAGACCAAGGAGATGGGAAAAATGCCAAAGAACGAATACGACATCCAGGAGTTACTCCAAAGGGATGTATACGTGAATGATACAAAGGTGGGCGTCATCGTAGGAGAAAGACACCACCCGAACGAAGCAAGAGTGCGCTCAATGCGCATAATGGTAGAGCCAGGAGTCGCTGACGAATTTATGCGGAAGCCTGCTGAACTCGCACCATTACACAAGGAACTAATACACAGTATCAGGAATGACGGATCTGTAAAACTCTCAAAATCAATGAGAGAACTTCAGCGACGCTGGAGGAATACAGTCCGTATCGACGAGAAATTGTATGCGCCAGATGAAATGATGGACAGAGCAGTTCTAGACAACCAAGGTATGGAAATCGGTGTAATCACCGATCTTGTCAAAATCAAGAGAACATACCGTGCTGTAGTAGTAAAGACAAGGATCGGCATCCAAATGCAATACGGAATTGATACTACTATCAACATTCCAATAACTGCGCTCGCACGAACTCGCGAGCGCCTTGATGAAGTTGTCCTCTCAAGGACATTCGACAAACTATTGGGTCTACCATCGTATATCCAAGCGAATGACCCCGATGCAATCATCGAAGAGTGAGCATACCGTCGTCTTTATGATGGGATGGTCGGTCGGCGACCTGCCTTTGCGCGGGTAGCTTAGTCGGCTGGAGCACCCGGCTGATAACCGGGAGGTCGCAGG
>MDSV01237529.1_pt1 | contig 22742 bp, 10 predicted proteins | sample 810851 | NCBI WGS metagenome assembly MDSV01 (sample SAMN05326640, study PRJNA326480) | marine metagenome | isolation source: seawater | place: Atlantic Ocean: North East | collected 2012 | reverse complement strand
ATATATATATATCGCATGGTTTCCTTCGACAGCTTCTCTTCGCGCGAAGAGAACGCGTCAAAACTTTGCGACGACAAAGGCGTTTTCGGAGAAGGGGAATTCGCATGGCAGAAAAACATGAGCGACGACGATCCGTGGAAACACGTGAAAGATATCAAAGGGGACTTGCACTACCGAGTTTTATCGATTCCTCGAAATGCGACCATCGCGGAAATCAAAACGGCGTATCGGCAAAAAGCGCGCGAACACCACCCAGATAAAGGCGGTTACAGCGAAATGTTCGATAAAGTACAAAAAGCGTTCGAGACGTTGTCCTGTCCCAAGAAACGAGAACAGTACGACAATTTACAACATGTGACGCAATATCGGTACATACCAGGCGTGACGCAAAGAGCAGTCGGGGGCGAGGATTTGCTGTTGGACGATATTGCTCGGTTAGGTTTGGAAACAGATGCGAGCACGCAATTGGTAGTTCTGTGTGAGGTATGTGGGAGGCCATCGACGAGAGTGTGTATGTGCTCGCTGTATTATTGCGATTTTTGCGAACGGAAGCAACACTGGAAAGGCGAGTTTGGTTTGCACTGGCCGTGTACGCAGAGCGATCGTTTGAAGGTGGATTTGGCAAAGAAAGAGTTGGAGGAGAAGAAGAAAGAGGATGCAAAGAGGTACGAGTTAGAAGATCCGAACTTTAGAGATCCGGCATCTTTGAGAGAGATTCGTGAGTTCAAAGAACACGCGGCGGAGATTTACAGCATAAGGAAACAAGATCACACGAGAGTGTTCGATATGCGTTTGGCGAGGTATTACATGTGGGCACAAACGACCCGACACGTCTACATCGCGATCATGTTACCTACTGGTTACAAAGATAAAGAGCTGCACATGGACTTCAGAGGTCAAGTGTTAGTAGTTCAAAGCGAAGACTCGCCTCCAATGGTGGAAAGATACCTCGCGTTTCAACCATCACGTGAGTTTCCAGTGCAAACCATGCAAACGGACGATAAAAGAATTTTAGTGCTATCAATTCCGAAAAGCAACATGGGCGAAGATGTTAAGAAGTGCTTTGAAGGTGATCCGGACTATGTGCGATGCATGCAACCACCGTATACTTTATACGAATCAAATACTGAAGTCATCATGGAAATTGAACTGCCGTTTTGGATCGACGAGGAAGATGTTCGCGTGGATATTACGAAACGTACCGTTCGCGTTCGAGTGACGAACGAAATTGATACAATTCGTCATTTCTGGTGGAAAACGGACGGACACGAAGAGTTGCGCGCGAACTGGGAGGCCATCGTTCCCGAAGAGTGCGCATGGTCTTTAGATGACGAAAGCGTAAATTCGAAAGGCGAAAAATGTCGCATATTGATGATTTGCTTCGCAAAACCTTCGCCGAATCAAGAAGAAAGAGAATACAAGAAGAACATGCGCCAAGATAACAGATTTGCAGCGGCAAAATGGTGCGAGAGTTCGAAAGCCCATGAGTCTGGTGTTCGGTTCTTCATCGAGGACGAAGATGACTTTGATCTCGAGTCGTTGCTCATATCGATGGTGTTTATGGAAACCGGATCGAGTTTTGTACCCGCGAAACCCGAATACGCCTATCACGCGCCATTCGATACCTCGAAAACAATAAACGACGTAAATCTACTCCCGACAAGAGTAAAAACTTTACTCGATAAAATGTTGGACGGAGCTGAAGCGTTCGAGAAGAACGAGGAAGAAGAAGTTTATCTCAATGAGTAGAAAAATTGGGACATACCAACATTGAATGTAATTCAACACGCTAATAATGCATACTACTGTGCTACATGTAACTAAAACACTAATAATTGCCTACTAAAACTCTGGAATGTCCCTATCTGAAAGCTCGTCTTCGTCCTGCCAAAAGTTTCCTTCTGCTTCAGAGTCGGATTCCCGCTCTTCGAAAAATCTGTGTCGATCGGCCATCGTGGTGGACGATAAAAATCGTTTATCGTTAGTGTTGCCTACCGATGCTTCTTGATCTAATCCAATATACGTATCTGAGATAACAAACATTGTGAGGTCCGCAACATTCATGCTTCGTGGAAAATTATCAATCTGTAAAACTACTTCAAAGGTATCTGCAAACTGAGCACGGCGCATTGCCACGAGCTCCCCAGCGTTTCTCTTTTCCCCTAATATGATCCACCAACCTTCGTCTTTCTGTTTTGGGAATCTCGGCGCGTACGCCCTCGGCGCTGTTTTACGACCTGTTTTCTTCCCAGAACGTTTCAACGATACTTTCACGGAAACGTTACGTCGACCGTTGGAACTGTTGACTTTATCTTCCACTAAAAGGGCTTTCACGTCCAACAGCGGAAGATTCGCACAGACGTTGAAAATCGCCTCACTTTTAGATTTTGAGAGACCTGACTTTGACATTGCCTCAAAAAACGCACTTTTGCGGTAAATAGCCAGAAATACAAGCTGTGGGAGACATGTTATTTTTGAAAAGCGTTCTAATTTGGAAACCTCCTCGTCTCCAATTTTCGGTAAAAGAAGCAAAGAGTTGTCGTTTATGGAGAGTCCTTGAATAATCATTTGTATCAGGTTCATAATCGATATCGCCGTCGACAGCCATCCAGCTTCGCTAACTATTTCCGTCATCGCTTGCAGAATTCTTTGCGATTGGTCAAGAACAGATTTTGTATCCGTGTGGTAATCCGACATCGGCAAAGGAAGCCGTAAAAAGTGCGCCTGAAAGAGTAAAGAAGCCTTGACGTGCGGATCATCGTATGCTCGTCGATCGACTCGATATCCTCCAGCTTTGAGAACATTTATCGCTAAATCCGCGTTTAACTTATCTTCGTTATGACGTACCGGTATTTCATCGTATTCTGCAACGTCACATAAGGTTGTTAAAACATCCTCTAAGGTGTTCGATTTCTTCAAACGTTTGGAGAAAACAGCCATAGTTTTGAAATTTAGGTAATAGAAACTCGCAATTCTGCCGAGCATTAAAGGCTTAATGGAATCGTCCTCGTTGTTAATAGCGAGACATTTTGCACTCTCGAGGGTTTCCATGGTGCTCTCAACCATTTCCGATAAGTATGAGTTCACGGTTTCGTGATTCGTATCCTCGAGGTTATAATAGGTTGGATTTTTCATGGCACGGCGAAAGAAATATGTCCACGTGAGGTAATCCACGGCGTCTTGCTTCGATTTTATAGCTCCACCTACGACTTCAGCGTTGAAATGGTCCTCCAAACACTCGCTAAAGCGCGATTCCACTGGAAAAGGTTCGTACAAGAACTTTTTGTAAAAGTTCTTCTTTGGTTCGTGCACGAGAACGACGCAGCAGCCGCTTTTGTCGAATTGCGGACGCCCAGCTCTCCCCATCATCTGCAACACATCAGTGATTGGATAGTCTTGGTAACGTTTTGTTTTCCCATCGAAAAATTCAGTTCCTTTTATGACAACTAAATGCGCTGGTAAATTTACACCCCATGCTAGAGTGGACGTCGACACTAGCACCTGAATTTTACACTCTGCAAACAACTGCTCTGCGACGCCTCGATCTTCTGGTGAGAGACCCGCGTGGTGCAAACCTATACCGAATTGCAAAGTATGCTTCAAAGCTGGATCTTGAATATTCGAGATTCTTTGCTCCAATTCTCCACTGTCGCAGTGCACAAAAGCGTTTGGATTCTCGTCCGCAGCTGCATATGCAATCAAATCGAGTGCCGTCAATCTCGTTTGTCTCCTAGAAGAAACAAACACCAAGGCCGGTTTCATAGGTGAGTGTGTTCGAATCGCCGCGTAGGTAGGTTTATTCATCGAAAGCATCCGCGGACAATAGAACTTCCCCGGAAAACCTTGTATATGACATTCTAGCGGTACTGGACGAACAGAAGGACGGAAGTTGAACAGTCCTTTATCGTTTTCGATGCCAAGCCAATCCCCTAAATCTCTTGCGTTTGCCAAAGCAGTCGATAATCCAACGATCCGAATTTTCGATTTCGTTCGCGCGGAAATATAATTCATTCTGGAAACAATAGCTTCCAAAATTGGTCCCCGGTCGGCACCTAAAAGATGGATCTCGTCAATAACGACGAGTTTGACTTTGCTGACATAAGAGCGGGACTGCCAATTCCGGGAAATACCATCCCATTTTTCTGGAGTCGTGACGATGATATCCGCACGTAGTAACGCGCGTAAATCTGGTGTATAATCTCCGGTGAGTTCCACCATCTTCTTATTCACGGTTGGACAAAAGTGTTTCTTCCAATCGTCCACACGTTCGCGAACGAGTGCTTTTAAAGGAGCTATGTAGACAACCTTACTCCCTGGCAGTTCATCTCGAAACATTTTAAGAATCGTAAGTTCTGACGATATCGTCTTCCCCGAACCCGTAGGTGCTCCTAATAGAACGTTGTGGTTCGTATAGTACAACGTATGAAAGGCTTGCGTTTGTATTGCGTTGAAATGCGTAAATTTCTTTTCATAGAGCGACTCGTAAGTCGGATTATTGAGCGCGGATCTCGGAAGTGGGTCCAAGTCAAGTAGTTCTGTATTCGGCGGCGGTTCTGTCGGCAACACAATGTCCTCTAAATCGAGTTCTAAAAACGATTCGCATCCTAACCAGTATAAATGCGTCGCCCTTAGAAAGTACTGGGGCGGTCGTGGATCGAAAATTGGAATGGTAAACGCCAACGTCTGTCTACCTTCTTTGTATTGCTTTTTGCTCAACGTGAAAGTTTCCGTGTGATAAATGTGCTCATTCACGGGATCCTCCACCCAAATCAACCACTGTTGCGTTTGCCCATGAACTTCATCCCTCCATGTAAATTCGGGCAATACAGTCGCAGAAACTCGCAGCACAGAGCGCGTGATTGGCTGAACTACAGCTTCAAGGTTGACATGAGGGAGTTGTTCGACGCAGCGTTTCACTTGTGCTCCGACAACGGCGTTGAGTCGCAACAAATCACCAACTTCCTTTGCACTCATATCAATCAAGTGATCGACAGTAGCATCCCGTTCTTCGAGTTTATAGATTGTCTCTGGTTTCAGAGTATTTTCAAACTGACGAAGCGGCGAGTGGTGTGGCCATATTCTCCGATCTACTGCTTTTGAAAGCGTTAACAGAGTTTCCGCCAGCGACGGCCATCCACGCTTAAGCATGAGCTCAAACAAAGCTCGACATATTCTGCTCGCATTTTGAGAAATGTAACTCGAATCTGCAACCAGTGAAAACGATTCCAATCGCTTCCGAGAAACGTATACTTGCAAAAGCAAATTGACCTTGGCGACTTTATCGCTCATGTCCCCTTTAATCTCAATCGGACAGGCGGAGCGACGGTTTCTTCGAAGTGCCTCGAGCTCTGGCATTTCATCTTCTCTCGGTGTGATATTTTCAAACTCGGAGGAGTGCGAGATCACGTGCAAGACCTCTGGCAAGGACATGTGTCGATTCATCATCTCTTCAAACAACTCCATAGAAGCAACTTTGATATAAAAGTGTGAAGCAATGCGCCCAGCTTCGGTCTGATAGAGTTGGCCCGATTGTTCGTCGAAGCGAATCATCTTAGCCTTGTGTAATTTTCGCGCTGCTGTTTTAATCAAGTTTCTCCGATGCTCGATGAGACCGGGGTCCATACGAACTTCATCCCAAGTCAAGCCATATCCGAGTGGATTTTGCTCCATTCGCGTGTGTAAATACGAATAACTCAACCACTGTGCGCCTTCTCGGATATTCGTCACGGTACCTAAAACAATTTCTGCGTTCAAATTGTCTGCCAAACAGTCGATGAATTGCGACTCAATCGGCGTCGAATGCGTCAACATTGCGACATATTTCGTGAGCTTTTTGTGTTCGGTAATAATGACACCTTCGCCACTGGTATCGAAACCGGGTCGACCTGCTCTGCCAAAAATTTGCTGAACATCTAGAACTCCAAGATCCTTAAATCCTCCCGCACTCGCGTCGTAGAGCTGGGTTCCTTTGATGATTACCTGATGGGCGGGTAAGTTGACACCCCACGCTAAGGTTGCTGTACATACTAATACCTTAATCACACCGGCGGCAAACATTTGCTCTACTAACGTCCGATCTTTTCGCAGCATCCCAGCGTTGTGACAGCCAAAACCTTTAAAGAATAAGTCTTTCATCTCTTGGTTTCTCGATCTCGACACTTCTCTGGCAAATATCGATTTCTCCTCGTGCATGTCGTTCTCAAACAACTCAAGTTCGCCTTCTTCTCCCGCTATTTCGGCCAACTGCCGCGCCGTTTTTACCGTGTCCTTTCTTGAATGCACGAACACCATCGCCTGCTTACCCTTCTGAAGCGCGGCACACGCTTTCTTAAAAGCGATTCGAATAGTTATGTTCTGACGCTTCATTGCGTTTGTCTCCGAAACGCCGATAAAAACTTGCGTGAGTGGAATTGGTCTGTACGATTGGTCAAATACGAACAAACCTTTACCTTCGGTGACGCCTAAAAACTGTGCAACATCTCTTGGATTGGGTAAAGTTGCTGACAAACCAACAATTCGAATCATCGATTGCGTTTGCTCGACTTGACGACGCGTTCGCGCGACTAACGTTTCAATTACTGGTCCTCTCTCATCGTTCAATAAGTGTACTTCATCGATAATAAGAAGCTTAAGAGTGGATGCCACAGAAACTTCGCCACCTTTTCGCGTGATGACGTCCCATTTCTCTGGTGTTGTAACGATAACGTGAGTTTCTTCTAATTCTCTCTTGGAGAGTTGCATATCACCAGTAAGTTCTCGACATACCATACCCAAGTCATTGAGTCGGTTCTGAAACGTCCGCGTGACTTCAGCGGCCAACGCCTTCATCGGAGCGACATAAACAATCTTAAAGATGTCGTGTTCGAGCAAGCAGTTATTCTCTTCGTCAAAGTGTTTAGCGATTTCTTGCATCGCACAAAGCATGGCGATGTTTGTCTTCCCCGCGCCAGTAGGTGCGCACACAAGAACATTCTCGTTCGATGTATACGCACACTCAAAAATTTTGGACTGAATGCGATTGAACGTCTGGATACCTTTGAAAGCAGTTTGAGCCCAACCTGGGAGATATGACACAGATACCTGCAATTCACCGTCTGCTATTCCCTCGTGAATACGCGCAGGTACGTAAATTTCTTCGTACCCTTCCAAGACTTTACGAGTCGTTCCTGGCGGCAGAGCTTTTTTGCCGCGGTCAGTTCCGAGACCTAGTCCGCGCAAACTGTTCAAAATATCATCCACACTTCCTTTTTCGGCTTCGTTCTTGTTCGGCAATGGTAATGAATCGTCGCAAAAAGCGCCAAAACCAAGTCCAGAATCATTTGTGAACCATTCTAATAAATGCTCTCCGTGACCCCCAGCCACACGTCGCCTATTCCTCCGTTCTTCTTTCTTTCGGATTTTCTCCATCGCCACGTCCGTCGTCGATCGAACGGAAACAGCGGATTTGCTTTTCGTATAATCGTTCTGGGCGGATTCTTCTGGATCGAACGCTTCTTTCAAAGCTTGCAAACGTCGTCTGATAGCATCCGCGAGTTGACCTCGTCTTTCACAAACGTTTGCGACAAGATCAAACCCACCATCACCGAGTAAATCGAACAACTCGGACGCTACTTGGTCGTCGCTGTTCGAGCTATTCAAGCATAATCGACAGATGTTTCCGCAAATATCTGTCCAACCCGCGAATGCATCCGAATTTTGATTGTTTTCTCGGAATATTTCGCATTGTTGGCGAAGCCAAGCGAGAATTGATACGCCTTGAAGGGAAGTTGATGCCTCGCTCTCATTACCTAATGCATCCAACTCGTGGAATGAAGGGGTTCTCGCTCTTTCGAGCTCTACAGACGCAAACGCATTTGCGCTGTCTAAACCACGCGTCATACTCGATAAAATCGTAGACTCTAACCCACTGGAGCTTTGTTCGTGGTGTTGTATACTGCTCTCAAATTCATTCGCTCCGAAAAATCTCGGCGGTACGAAATACATATCTTCACCATAATAAAACTCTTTTTTTCTTCCTGCTTCCACCATCGTGCCGTTCGAATCGCCACCAGTACTACTCAAATTCACACCACCTCGTCTTCTCAGCGCATTTGCACTTTTCCAAAAATATTTCCATCTCTGCACGGCTTCACTGCTGCTCAACGCACTGCCCAATTGCGCTTTTACAATCGCGACAGCTTCTCTTTCGTTTTCCCTCATTTTCGCTTGCACTTTCTTCCTCTCCAATTCCGGTGCGTTTGAATATTCTATGGCGTCTTCTAAATCTGTCTCTAATTTCCAATCTATATCACAATATGTTGCTATAGCCGCATACAAATCACCCGGTGCTTCAAAAAGTTCCTCCGGCGAAATCAAGTCGTTCTCCAAACGCAACAACTGCATTGAAGCATCGGCAACTGACTCGAGCGCGAGCCTCGTCTCCTCGTCCACATCGTCCAACGACGACGACATCGACGTTTTCAAAGCTAAATTGGATAACCTCAAAAGTGCCATATCTCTGTTCTTCCTCGCTTTAATCGCGGTTTGCCGAAACGATGATGTCGTTGTAGCTTTTGTTGTCTCGCTTCGGTTACCCTCTTCTTCTTCTGCCATTTGCTTTGCACGAGCCACGTAAGCTTCATCTATATCACTCGCGTACCAACACTCGGTATCATCGCTATTATCACCACTTTTGCCGCGATAGTGCGCACGTAAAAATGTGGTCAGTCGCGGTAGTGGACCTCGAGAAGAAGAGTGCGATGTCGATGCCATAGCAGGGGGCTTCTCTCGTCCGCTGAAATCCTAATCTAACAAACACAATCACCTAGTAAAAGCGAAAATGCACGGAACGAAGAAGAGACTTTCATCGTCATCATCATCACCAGCGCTTCGTTTCTTTCAAATTATATCGTTGAAAGAGAGAGAGAGAGAAAAGAGCGGAGCCCGTCGTGTGCTTCTTCTTCGCTTCTCTCTCGTCGACTCGTGCGAAGGTGACTTGATGTTTTTGCACTCTTTTTTTGAGGAGGAGAAGGATGGACTCTCTTTTTTTGGCGCACAGAGCTTTACATTTTTCCTCTCGAAACGCTCTGATAACGACAGACATGTCTCGAAGGCACTCCAACGGCGACGAGAGTACGAGGGAGGAGGAAGAGGAGGAGAAACCGAGCGCTTCTTCTTCTTCTTCTTCTTCTTCTTCTTCTTCTTCTTCTGCTCTAGATGGTATGGCAGAAGCCATTCAAAAGGGAGCCCATCTCCCATCTTTAGACGATAGAATAAAGGTCGCTTTAGAGTGTCCGTGCGTGAAACCGTTGCGAGATACGTCGTGCAGAGACGAATTCGATGCGGCGTTGACATGTTTTATGAAAGCGGAAGAAGAGACGAGAGCGAGCGATTGCGCGGATAAGTTCGTGGAGTTGCATCAATGCATGGTGAAACACAGCGAGGAGTTTCAAGAGTTTGCCGAGGAATTGGTGAAACACAAAAACGTAGAGGGACCGGCGCAGGTATAAGGAACAAGAGTGGGTTTTAGAAAAAAGGAGAGAGAGAGGAATAGATAGATATAGAATGTGGGGTTGTAGTATAGAAACGTCATTTACAATGAAAGCGTCATCCATTGCGCTGCTTTAGCCGAAACCGTTGCTTTGGCTATTTTCAGTTTAGCCGCTAAAAGCGCGTCAGCAATCGTAAACGTACTTCCGCAGACGTAATCGTTCGCACCTTCCAACGCCTTTTCGACTATCGCCACGACCGCGTCAACGTTGGCGTGATGGAACAATTCAATGAGAGCTTCGCACTTGGCATTGTCCTTTGAGGCAGTTGGCAACAACGCGAGACTGGACGCTTGTGTCGTCTTTGCGAGGTATCTCGCGATGGCTGTAGCCGACGTCAACAAGAAATCACCGTCTTCAACCAAAGCCGGACCAACAATGTTTTCTGGGTCCGGAAACAATCCTTTCTCTTCTTCCGTAATGTCCACAGCAATGGATTTTTTCGTCGTCGCAGTTTCTGGAAGCTTTGATAAAATCGATTCCAAAGCCATGGACCCAGCGCAATCACCAGCATTAACGAAAATGCTCAAAGCGTTCGCGGAATCTGCACCTCTCACTCCACCAAACAATGGAGCCGGCGCTGGTGAAATAGCTACCAAGCGCTTCTTCTTGTCTAACTTGCTCACGAACGGAATAAACTCAATGCCGCACATCCATGGGCGCAGTGCAGGAGGCACCACCAACCCGTCTGGCGTTTGCCAGTTCTCCAACAAGCAGCACAATGACCTCTCCGTCGCGGTTAACGTCGAATTCAACAAGTGCACGTACGACTTGGTCTTTTCTGGGCCTTTCTGCGGCGCGCCATAACGGATTTCCAATCGTCTCGATTGGTAATCCGTGCAGTTTGAGCAAGATACCAATTCTCGATGAGTTCTAGACGACGGAAACCACGCTTCTAAATCGTACTTTTTCGCTGCAGCGTCGTTCAATTCCCCAGAAACTATGTTCACGACGTTATATGGAATGTTTAAAGATTGGTAAAACGCCTCTGCGTTCCCAATCAATCTGTCCATTTCATCCCAAGAAGCGTTGCCTTCCGGCGTTACGGCTACAAATTGTTCAACCTTTTCGAATTGATGCACGCGAAAGATACCGAGAGTATCTCTCCCATGACTCCCAACTTCTTTTCTGAAACAGGTGGAATACCCAGACAAACGAATAGGCAAATCCTTCTCGTTCAACCATGACTTTCTTAAATACGAGCAACACGTTTGTTCGCTTGTCGCAATTAAATACTTATCGTCGCCTTCCCCGGTCACTTTGTACAACTGCTCGTCGAAATCTGCTAACTGCGCGCACTCTGCCATTCTGTCTTTTCTCATAAAGAACGGCGTCGCTAACGGAGAATGTCCTCTCGCCGCCAAAAAAGACAACGCGTAGTTAATCATCGCTTGATTCAACAATCCCCCGGCGCCTTTCAAATAATACCCTCTCCCTCCAGCCACATCCGCGCCCTTGTCCAAATCTGCAATATCCAACATTCCCACTAAATCCACGTGATTCGGTAAATTCTCTTCCATCCTTCTTTCCCCCCACGTTGCGTGTACCGTATTAAACTCCTCGTCGTCGTTCACCGGCACCGAATCATGGACGATATTCCCAATCTTCAACAACAACTCGTTCGTTTCCTGCTCCAACTTCTTCTCCAACTCCACGGTATCTTTCCTCAACTGGTCCACTCGTTTGACTTCTGGCATCAATTTTTCTGCCTCTTCCTTCTCCCCTGATTTCATCTTCAAAGCCACCGCTTTGTTCGCTTTGTTAAAATCGGCATTCAACTTATCGAGATCGAATCGTACCGAGCGCCACTGCGCGTCTTTTTCAATGCATTGGTTGACAATCTCCACGGATTTATACCGGCGTTTTTGCGACTCTTTCACGATATCCTGCGTGTATGTTACCGAGAGAAAGAAAGAGCGTGTGTGTATGTGTGTGCGTAAGAGAAAGAGAATAGATTAAAATCCATCGATGTGTCCGTCGGCGCTTTTTCCTCCACGACGCATCGAAAGAGAGAGAGAGAGAGAGAGAGAGAGAGAGGAAACAAATAAACGCGCTCTTTCGCTGCCACCACGAAAATAATACGTACCGGGTCGCCGCCTTTCTCTGGTCTCAGCAAGTTTATGTCGAGCATATTTTGATCGTATCGTCGTGCGTGCGTGTGTGTGCACGCGCGCGATGAGAAATTGTTTTTGTGTGCGGTGCGATGCAGTCCAAAAGGGCCAAAAAATCACAGTCTCGTCGTACCCACAAATTTGACAAAGGGGCCCCAACACACACACACACACAAAAATTCGTCAAAAAAAAGAAGACAAGCAACGACGTTGGTTGGGCAGCGTGGCGCGCTCGCTCGGTGCGACGACGACAGCGCCCGAGATGTCGAAACCGTCGCGATACTCGAATCGCGTGCTAACTGTGAGTGGTGACGTGTATACCGATCGTTCGATGCAAAAGCCATCCACGCTGGCTGAAAAACCACCGTCGTACGAAGGCCCTTGTCACAGGTGTAACAAACTCGGTCACAAGGCGAAAGATTGTTCGAAACCTCGGATATGCGGGAAGTGCGGACAGAAGGGACACGTTGAGAGAGAATGCAATTATAGCAGTAGTCGCGATGGATCGACAGCATCGAATCAGAAGAAAAAGAAGCTTCAGTTTCGATCGGTGTGTAAACGGTGCGGGCAGAGAGGAGGACACGCGAGTTCCAAATGTCCAAACGTTTCCAGGTGTAAGATATGCACGGAAAACCACGAGACTAGAGATTGTCCGAGGAATTTAGGCGGAAATATGAGCAAAAAAAGGAGAGAAATAGAAGAGCAGATTTCCTTTATCGAGCAGAGAAGACAGGTGGTGATGATGGAAGAAGGTGGAAGAAGAGAAGGTGTTGCACGTGACGCAGACGATGAGATACGACGAGCAGCGAGGAAGAAAGTGAAACTTGTTCGCGTGAAGCGAGATGACGACAAGGAGAAGAATGGTGGTGAAGGCGTGAAAAAGAACGTACCTCTGTCGTCGACGTCGGTATTTGAACAGGCGAAAGAAGAAAATCAGTGCATGCCGCTCGTCGATTATGCGTCATCCTCGGATGAATGAAAATATAACACACACACGACTAAGATTTTGTGGAAAATTAGGCAGAGAAAAAGAGTAGCAAATAGCTTTTAAACAGAGGAACGGATGTACCAATATATAGACGCGATGACTACTCTATTACATGTACGTTTTGCTAATACGGATACAGAGGTTTGATGCACTTAATCTGTCCTTTCTCTTACTCTCTTTCTTGACTTCTAATTTACATTTTTCCGTGATCCCTCCCTCCCTAAATTTATTATATCGCCATCAACTCCCCGAAGGCTCTCATAAACACGACCGAGCCGAAGAAGATGGCCGCCGAACGCACTAATTCCAAGTTCGCTCTTCTCACTTCCGGTGAGGAGTTCGTGAACTCTCTGTCGATGATGTCTTTGACGCCCATTGTTCAATTGTGCGTGTACTCTTTTGTGTCGTGTGGGTAAACGTCGAATAATTCCTTCTCTTCCTCCACTTTTTTTTCAGTCAGAGAGAGAGAGAGAGAGAAAGAGAGAGAAAGAGAGAGAGAGAGAGGGAGAGAAAAGTCACAGTAAACGCGAGCACATTGGAACGAGGGGGGAGGATGAAGACGAGCGAAGAACGCGCTCCTCCTCTCGACGAAAAATCGTTCATTGAAACGCTTTCGATCGATTTCATCTCCCCGACTGAAATCGAGTCGATAAAGAAAACGCAAGTGGACACCGTCGAAATGTTGCAAAAAGCGAGTAAAAAAATGGACGAGTTTACACAAAATTCGAGAGAGAATATGGTCGATACGGAAGAAAAATTAGCCGACGCGGACGAGAGTTTACGAAACATTGCAGAAGATTTGAGATATATCCACCGAGTGTGCAGTCGGGTGAAAAAAGGGTTGAAGGATGGTAGTAAAGTGAAAGAAAGGTGATTTGGGAAAAGAGTTAGTTGTTGGAAAGGAGAGGGATTGTTTTAGAGTTTTAGATATATCTAGATATAGTTTTAGTGGAGAGATGTGCGCGCGACTTTCTTATATACAACGGCATTTCTTCCTTTGAACGGCAAAAACTTTACGTTGATGTCTTTGTCTTTGCGAAGTAAGTAATCGACAAACTCCTTTTGAGTAGTGACGGTCCTGCCTTCTTGCGTAAGTCTCTCTGGAAACATCGAGGGGAAGACGCAGCAAGGAACCACGGCGAAGGACTTGTTCAGTTCGAGAGCGGCATCGACAATGCTTTCAGTCGCCTGGTCGCTGTGGAGACCAACGAGGACATCTGAAGATTCCAGCTTTTGCCGAGTTCTTTCGTTGACGCCCCAAAATTCTTCTCGCACGTGCTCAAACGTCGAACGCACATAATCTTCTTCTTTCGCATCTCCACCCGCCATTTTGATCGTCTCCAATAGAATTGGAGGAATTTTTACCACTTTTTTCGGAAAAGTTTCCAGTTCCTGATTCCTATCGTATTTCGTCTCGTAATACGACCGATAATCCGGAGTATCAACTTCACCATCGCCAAGATTTGTGTACGCCAAAATGCGTTTCTCGTGTTCTTTTAACCTTTCCTCTTCTTCTTCTTTGGAGACGAGCATCCAGTTCTCTAATCGTAACCACTTTTGGACGGAAGATATATTATCGTTATCATCTCTATTTTTACTATCGCTATCGCTATCACCGCCATTCTTAACGTTACTACTACTATTACTACCACTGCTACTATTTCTTTTATCTACACTTTGCAAAGCTCTTCGACGAGCGTTTTTGATCTTGGCTTGAATCTTCGTCAACGCGACACACCTCGGTTCCCAGAGTATAACTTTCTTCCATTTTTCTACGTTGAGTTCATAGGACAACGTCCCCGAACCTCCAGCAATGTCCACGAAAGTTTCAGCCTCTGGAAAAGTTTCACACAGAAACGTCGCAAAGAGGCGTTCGGCTTCGGCTTTATTCTTCTTGTTCTTCGCATGCGCCTCTTGTTCGCCTTCCACATACGCCGTCTGGGCGGCATAATTCTTTCCACGGCTGGCAGCTTTCATTCTACTCTGTTGCATCGCTTCCAACAAAGCGTCGTCCGCATAGTGTCTTTTCGTGCAAAACGGGTCGTTGCAATTCGCGCCTCTAAGGAACGTGCGACAGATGGACGGCGATATCAACGCACCGCGAGAAGAACTAGAATCGTCCACTAAAAACTTCCTCGCGTTCACAATCATCGACGCCGGCGCCATTTCCAATAATTCCGGCACATCCTTTGTCTCTATGTACGTGCCTTTCGTCCTTTCTCCTCGTTTCCCAGTCGTATCGTGTTTGTATTCGATCCCTCGAAAGCGCACGGTCGCGCCTACGCGTATGCGTTTAGTCACGTTCGGTTTTTGCACTTTTAAATAATATAATCGTTGTCCTTCCTCGTCTTTACTCGCGGAGACGACGTCGAGAAACGTCAGACGTTTCCCGAGCGTCGCTCTTCTCGTCACCACGCCTTCGTTCGTTACGATTTCACCAGCAGCGCAGACGAACGCCACCTTCTTCCGTCGATAAAACCAACGGTTTCCACGAGATTTCAAGTCGTTTCCATCCGCGAAAAAACGCCTCCTCTTCCTCCTCATCGCGTCCCTCACCGGTGCGACGGCGAGCGAGAGGCTTACCCCTTGCCTGAACATGACGACGACGGTCTTGTCCGGACGATGACGACGGTAAATTTGTCGAGCGATTTGGAAAAATGTGAAAAAAATGAAAAAAATGCCTTTTAGTAGGAGCCCCCTTCTTTTTGCCTTTCGCTTCGTTTTGGCGGCTGGGACCAATAATGACCAAGGTCAAAAGGGTCCAAGGACGAGGAGAGGTCTCTCCAAAACAAAGAAAAAACGAAAAGGAAAATCCGTTATACTTGTAAAAGGAATCCTCCGTCGTCTCGCTCGAGCACGGCCGCGAAGAAAGCGCTCGATCCACCACATGGTGCGCACGCTCTCTCCTTTTCCCTCTCCTTCTCTCTTACCCTAACTCTTACTCTCCGATTCTATCGAACGCACAGGCCAGGAAAGGAATCCATCCGCTTCTTCATAGAATTCAATACGTAGGCACGAACGGACAAACCTATCAGTTGTGGTCCGCCGTCAAACAACACCAAGACCGTTTTTTCTTGTCGCAAGACCAATACACGCATCCAGCTTGGACTGGGATTCCGCCGAAAATCGCGGCGACGGGTCAAGCGGCAAAGTTTAAGAGAAGAGGCTTTGATTTTTTGAGTGGATTGAAAGGCAAAGCGACGAAGCAGCAGCAGCAGCAACAACAACAAGAACACGCCGCGAAGAAATAAATAGAAAGTGATCATGTCAGGAAGTTTGCCTCACGTGCAGACTTCGTTGTCATCGGCAGGTTGGAATTCTCGAATTTCAAAGAATAGCACGAATAGCAATAACAACAGAAAGTCAACATCTGCAAGGAGGACAAAAAAGTGTACTTTTCGTGTTTTCGCGAGTGGGGGTGATGGCGATACTAAACCGGACCCAAACGAGTGGATGCAAAATGCGAGAAAAGATACCGAACGTCGAGCGATGCAATTTCGCAGGGCGAGAGAAGCCACTAGTGGGGCGAAGCAAAAACGCGAACCGCGAAGATATTCTCGAGCTGGTCGTGATTTGGACAAGATTAGAACGGCGATTTCTCGCGGATGGGTCCTCGATGAGGAGACGGGCGAGTATGTAAAACCAGAATCCTCCATTGGTGACTTTGAAACCTCTTCTTCTGAGGAAGGTATTGATGCACCTGGCGTCTGGGAACCCAATATGGTTTCCTCGAAAGACTGGAAGGATCAGTGGACGATGACGCATGACGAATGGAAGGTGATTCAAGCGGAAGCGAAACAAGCCATCTTTCCGCAAGATTGTTTGAAAGTTTTTGAAAACGGCGGTTTACGTCGTGTTTCTCCCAACATTGCCGGTAAAATGCTTCAAATTTTAGGAAAAAAAGTTCAAAGCGTCAAAATGGATCGGTTTGAACGTGCGGGGATTCGACGAGACCCACGATTTGCGCACTTGGTTGGTTTAACCGTCGCCGCAGCACGTCAAAATTCGGAAGAATTCGAGACTTCAGCCGTGTGCCAAGCAATTTGGGGTCTTGGTGTCATCTCCGGCGAAGCTGGAAATGCGGCCGAAATGGAAGTGCTGTCGAACCGAGCGGCGCGTACAGTGAAGGAGATGAAACCAAAAGACGTCACGAATACTGCGTGGGCATTAGCGTCGTGCCGACACGCCAATGCAGGTTTATTTTCCGCCTTCAACGAATACGCCGAGGAAGGCGGATTGAAAGGATTTGATTCGTTTAAAATCACAACGTTGTGCTGGGCCACGGCTCACTTACAAATGGACGGCAAAGGAATCGTAAGGGGGGTCACAAAGTGGGCTTCAAATGTCCCCGGATCGAACAATGGGGAAGATGGGACTCTACAAACCATTAACAAATTAAAAGGTGCGCAGGTTTGCACATTGAGTTGGTCGCTCGCGACCATGTGCGATGACGTAGGATTGAACTCAGTCATTTTGAAAACTATTTGGAGTCATGTATGCTCTCAAGAGGGTGTCAGAAAGTTCATGCAAAACGAAAGTATTCGAGGACGAGACTTGAATCAATTGTACCAAACGGCTGTGGCGATTTCATCGTCAAATACGAATAAAAACGCGAATTTACCCGATGCTTTGATGGAAAAGTGCACCAACGCGTGGGCCGAACAACGTCGTCCGCCGGTTATTTCTTGGTTTCAACGTGATGTTTCGGCTATCCTCTCGTATATGGGTGAAAAATACGAGGAAGAGGCGATCGTTGCGGGTTATCGCGTGGACATTTTGCTCGAGTCCATCGGTGTTGTTCTTGAAGTCGATGGACCTTCGCATTTCGCACGCAACGTGAAAGGCCACGCGCTCGGTCAAACGAATTTGAAGCGTAACTTATTGAAAGCGGCAGGATATAAAGTCTTCCCTATTGCAGTTACAGATTGGGATTTGCTTTTCAACGTTGAAGATAAATCTGATTACGTCCGAGCTGGATTAGACGCGCTCGCGAATGGAGAAGACATTCCAGAGATTGTGCCGAGCGAAGATTTCTCCTCGGCGCAAAGGGGCAATAATAACGAAGACAATAGGGGTGGATCTGCCTGGAATAGACGTCAAATGAGCACAATGTAGATATTATTATTATTATTATTAATTTTCGTTGCTATTCCAATTAAACCTTGCGTATTTTCTTTTGTTATTATTTATCGTCGTTTTCATTCCTCTCGCTGATACTTGCTGGCGAATCCGGCGCATGTGTAGGTTGATTCTTTGAAAGAGATCGTAAGGACGGAAGCGGAAGCACTTTAAACGATGACCCGATTTCTCGTAAGTGAAACTTATTCCAGTCGATCCATTTTCTTTGCTTCAACTCAGGCTCGATATTTTCGAAAGTTGCCGTCACAGCTTCTAAATCTGGATAACTCACTCTCAAACACGTCAACAGTCTCTCTGGCAACTCTTTTTCATTTTCTCCTTGGACAACCACTCCAATATCTAAAATCAAATACTTAAAGTACGCGTGGCACGTCCTCAGTGAATTTGTTGCCAACGGTTTAAACGCGTGCCCATCAATATCCACTTCAAAACACCCCTCTCTTTTGGTAAAAATTCCAGTTCTATCTGTCATGAACGGTTTCCCGTTCCCTTTCGAAAGTGCCATTCGTACCGGCCACGGCAACTCGTGCTGCCCTCCTTTCACCATAACCACCACTTTGGTTTTCTGTCTCGCCACGCAATGATGCGGGAATGCATCGAACCCGTCCTTTCCATCCGCACCTTCGATGTATCTCAACAATAAACTCAACTCTGGAGGTAAATTCTTCCAATCTTTAGTATTCTCAAATGCCTCTCTCGCCCAATCCGATATCGTGCACACCATTGCCACTTGATGCCCTTGCCCATCTGGAGGTACTTTCGCCAATTTACTAAAAATCCCACCTTCGGGAGGATAATCTGGTATCATCACGTTCACAATCAATACTGACGGTACTCTCTCTCTAATTAATGTTCCAATCTTCTTACCGAATATCTTATCGTGTATGTCCATCACTTTCTTCTCCGAGCGAAATACCAATAGTTGTTGCACCTCGTACACAGACGATTGACTGCTAAACTTCTTCCGATCTCTTTTATAATGTTTCCCTCGAAGTGAAAACGTATGCGAATTCCCAGGGTTCCCAGACCACGTCGATGGCTTGCCAACCAACGGTTCGTTCACTGGCGTGTCATATCGCGGTATCGAAGAGCCTTTCATGGAAGTATCGCCTTGTAAGTTGCCTAAAATCGGGTGCAAATGGTGAGCGTACGGTTGAAAGGATTCGTTTTTATCCTGGACGGCGTATTCTGGAGCGGAAATCCCATCATCTGCGTCGTGGAAAGCGTCGATGCCGGTGTCTAACGACCTTCGTTCTTGTTGTTTACTGAAGGAAGTTTTCTTCTTCACGAGAGAAGATCCCCTTTTTATTTGGTCGTTGGTCTCGTGAGAATCTACGCAACCGGTTTTATCTTTACCTCCACCGAAGCACCCGCAGGCCATTTTATTATAAGTTCCGCGCTTTCTCTTTCTTATATTAAGTCGTATTACTTCGATTCACGCTCTTTGAGAATATTACGTGCCGCGTGAGAGTGAAGATATTCTCCGATATTCTCTGATATAAAATTTTGTGAGGTTCCTCCCTCCACTCTTTTTTGAAAGGAAGACTTAGACCAAAGGGAATATACTCGTTCGTAGTATTACATATTATGAAGCTATCAGAGCAGTCAGCAGTAGTATCGCATATATTAGTCAAATATAACAGATCGGAAAAAAACTACCGTATTGCATTTCTGCAAGCAAGAAACGTTCTTCAACTTGTCACATGATGGTGTCTTCCTCGTGGGCAAGTTCATAACCAGCCGGTACGCTTGGAGCGACTTCTTCGATGGAAGACGAGGTGAGGTAAAGAACAGCTGGACCCTGGCGAATGAAACCGTGATCTTCTGCAGCTTCTAACTCACCTGGTTTTAACACCGGCCCACTAGCTTGACCGTTGAGTTGAGCCTTCCAAAGCGTTCCGAGGGATTCGAGTTCGTCTCGGCGGATTTTTTCTCTCTTGTTCACGCGCTCGCAGAGTAAACGCAAAGTTTCCAAGCCAACTCTCGCACGTTTGAGCAAGGTGATTTCCTCTGCCGTCGGGGGTCGTCGCTTGACGCTAGATTTGACGTAAGACGAACTCGCGGCAACTCCCTTTATCTTACTCGGCTTGACGTTTCGGCCGGCGTCGCGTTTGGCTTGAGTCGAATGATTCTTGCAATAGTGCCCAACTGGTGTCCCTTCGGTTTGTGGACCGTACTCGATGTAGTAATTTGCACGTCTCGCGCAGAGCGGGTGAAAGTACATGCGACAGCCTTCTTTCGAACATTGGACTTTTGCACCTTCTTTACTGCCACACACCGCGCACTTAGCTTCAAGTAATCGAGAAGGGATGGACTCTTCGCCGCGAATAGCTTCCGGCTCGTTGGAAAATAAATCGCAGGAAATACCTGGCATCCACTTTGCACAGACGACGTGCGCCCACCTCAGCTTGTGCGGACGCATGTTCGCTGGAGAATCCAGTTTTGGTGTTTGATTCACCAACGCTTTCGCATCGTCTTTAACCGCGGATGGCTTTTGCGTAGAGGGCGAAACCATTTTTTCCTCGACTATATTCATCGGCGTGTCTTGTTGTTTCTCCTTTTCAGGCTCGGCATCTTTCATGACGACATCTTTAGCATCGGTATTTTCCATTTTAACCTCCACATTTCCCGGCGTGGTTGAAGTAGTACCCGGAGGAGAGGCTGAATTCGGAGCACATGGCATGCATTTCTTCATCTCTGAAAGTGGACTTGAAAGTTTCGCCGGAACTATCGCGCGCATTGCTCCACGCATAACCGGACACAATTCGCACTTCACTCTTGGATCGTACATTACACCATCTCCGGCTTCGCGCATATATCTCGGAGGTCTCGTTTTCGGTGCGTTCGTTTCTCTTTCGCGGTCTTCGACAATTTGACATGGCCAGCATAACCAATCGCCGTCTGGAATTTCACCAACGCCGTAACAGTCTTGATGCACGGCAACTTCGCAGCGTTCGCAAAACATGATCTCATTTGGTGGCTCGGATTGACCGCCGCCGCACACGCAACACAGCGCATCCTCCATTGCCACTATCGTACACAAAGGATCGATGAGCGCGCCCGAGGCGTTCAGACTTTCCAAGGAGCCATCGCCCCCGTCCGCCAAGGCTGGAAGTTGTCCGCCGGCACGAAGTTTCTCAACTCGCCAACGTCCACCTCGATACCGATTCTCATACGCCTCTACATCTTTTACTGTTCGTTCCATATTTTCTAAGCGCTTTTGTACGTTCTCTTGATCAGCCTCTATTCGTTCCAAGAGCTCGCTCGCCATCATTCGGGTGACGTTGACAACTCTCCCTAAAGCCGCTTGCGCGCGGAATAGTTCAGCCGTTACTTCATCCTCCGGCGCAAACTTCTCGAACATGTGCTTGTGTTTGTTCAATCTTTCGAGCTCTTCCTTTGGGCCGAGTATCTTGCTCTCCTTGCTCTCTGATTGCGGGCTTTTCATTCCGAGATTGTTATCCATCTCCTTTTGAAGCAAATTTACATTTTCCTTTCTGCGCAAGCATTTCAAAGGAGCGTTTGACGTGCCGCACGTCGCCCCTTTCTTCATCTTGACGCATATTATGCACTTCTCAACTAAGCTATTACCAATGCCACCAGCGGCAGCTTTGTACGCCGCAGCAGCTTTCATTTTCGAAACAGCGATTTGCGCATCCTGACGCTCGTCCATCAGAAATTCATTGATATCCGATGGAAGTTCCGGCGCCGGGAATTCTAAAGCTTTCTCCATGTGTTCATTCATGGCATCGGTCGGGCCATGCTTCGGAGACATTGGAGATACCATATCGTCGCGGTAAGATGAATTCTCATTCACAGACTTGTCGTTCTTATTCGCCACCGGGGTCGTGACCTCCGCTTTGGATTGAGTTGACGAAAGTTTCATCACCTTTGCCGGTGAAACGCTCGCGCTCTTATTGCCGTCTTTCTTGTTGTTTTCTTTTTCGCTCTCTTTTCCTCGGTCATCTTTTTCTTGGTCATCGTTATCGACGTCTTTATCTTTCTTGTCGCTCTTTTCTTCTCCCTTGTCGTCATTCCTAGATGGATTCTTCTTATCTTCTTGTTGTTGCTGCCGCTGCTCTACGACTTTTGCCGCCTTATCGAGGACTGCCGCGTGCTTTTCGCAATACACTCGATAATCGACAACCTCTTCATTCTTCTTATCAGTTCTAACTTCCATTCGCATGCCCGCTTGCATTGCGCACATAGGGTGCACGGGAACTGTGCAATTCCCGTATGCGCACTGAATGCAAGCGCCTTGGTTTCTCGTCTTGCACACCACGCATTTCATCGATAAACGTTCTTTAACTAACTTATTCATATTTTCAATCGGTTCCATAGCTTTCGTGTTTGAAATAAATAGTTCTGGAATCCACTGTGCGCAGAACAAGTGCGCCCAACGATTGTCTCGTGTAGGTTTCAACGCGCCGCCTGGGCACGGACACAAACAGCACTGCTTTCTTACCGCCTTGGAACTTCTCGTCGAGCACGCGCGACACATCCAATCGCCTTCTGGTACTTTCCGTAAACCATAACACGCTAAATGAACGGCTACATCGCATCCTTCGCAAAAAATGATTGGATCTTCCTCGTACGATTCGCCATCGAAACACACTCCGCAATACTCTTTAATTTCCTTCAAATCCGCAATCGGAGAGATTCGAGTGACAATAAACTTCGCGTCGTCATTCACTGCTTTCGCACCGGCAACGTAACCTTTCTGTTTCTTTCCGTTTTCTTTCGATTTCTGTTTCTTTTTCTGCTTGGACTGGATGGATTCAATGCGTGCGTTTTCTCTCGCGCGACGTCTATTTTCCTCCTCCATTTCCTTCATTTTCTTGTCCATCTCTTCCCATTCTGTTTTGTAGTGATACATCGGTAATAAATAGATAAACGCGTATTAGTTTGTTATCGAGTAAATCGATGCGAATGGCGAACTCGTGCACTCAAGTTGCATCCGCGTGAGTGCGCCCGCGT
>MDSV01087565.1_pt1 | contig 22755 bp, 23 predicted proteins | sample 810851 | NCBI WGS metagenome assembly MDSV01 (sample SAMN05326640, study PRJNA326480) | marine metagenome | isolation source: seawater | place: Atlantic Ocean: North East | collected 2012 | reverse complement strand
ATTGATTTTATTCAAAAAAAAGAAGGTCAAAGTAAAATTAAATTAGCTTCGCAAGATTTAAGGAGAAGATGGAAAATGAAACAAGAAAAATTAAGCGCAAGCTATACTTCTAGAATTAATGAAATCATAAAGGTAAAATGAAAAAAGAAAAGCTTACATTTTTAAAACCAAAGCAAGAGAGTTTAATGGGTCAATGGTTAATTGAACAAGGGATTTCAGCAGGATTTCCATCACCTGCAGATGATTTTAAAGAAGTTCGAATTAGCTTAGATAATGAGCTAGTAACAAATAAAGAAGCAACCTTTTATGCAAGAGTAAGTGGCGATTCAATGATTGGTGCGGGGTTAGATGATGGGGATTTACTAGTAATTGATAGATCATTAAATCCAGAAAATGGAAAAATAGCAGTTTGTTTAGTTGATGGAGAATTTACTGTTAAAAGAATAAAAAAAGAAAAAGATAAGCTTTATTTAATACCTGAAAATAAAAAATATAAAAGAATTGAAATCAAAGAAGAAAATGAATTAATTATTTGGGGAATGGTAAAATATGTTATTAAAAAAGTTTAATAACTCTCATACATTTTTTTATAATAATCTTTATAAGTTCCAGATGTTACACTATCCATCCAATCTTGATTTTCTAAATACCACTTAACCGTAATTTCAATTCCTTCCTCGAATTGTAAGGAAGGTTCCCATCCTAATTCATCTTTTAATTTTGTTGAATCAATAGCATATCTAAGGTCATGTCCAGCTCGGTCTTTAACATAAGTAATTAATTTTAAAGATGATCCCTCATCTCTATCAAGAAGACGATCTACAGTTTTTATGATGACTTTAATAAGGTCGATATTCTTCCATTCATTAAAGCCTCCAATATTATAAGTTTCACCTAGTTTACCATTATGAAAAATAACATCAATTGCTCTGGCATGATCATTTACAAATAACCAATCGCGAACATTTTCGCCTTTGCCATATACGGGTAAAGATTTATTATTGACAATATTATTAATAAATAAAGGAATTAGTTTTTCTGGAAATTGAAAAGATCCATAATTATTAGAACAATTTGAAATAATTATTGGAAGTTCATAAGTGTCTCCAAAAGCTCTAACAAAGTGATCAGATGATGCCTTTGATGCTGAATATGGTGAGTGTGGATCATACTTTGTAGTTTCAGTAAAAAAACCTTCTTTTCCCAAAGAGCCATAAACTTCATCAGTGGAAACATGATAAAATAATTTATCATCAAAATTATTTTTCCAATAATTTTTAGCAGCTTGCAACAAACTAAGGGTTCCCATTACATTAGTTTTAGCAAATGAAAAAGGATCTTGAATTGAACGGTCCACATGTGATTCTGCTGCTAGGTGTATTACTGAATCAATATTATAATTATTTAAAACCTGAGAAACTTTCACAGAATTACAAATATCACACTTTATGAATGTGTAATTATCTTTGTTTTCTATGTCTTTCAAGTTTTCCAAATTTCCAGCATAGGTTAATAAATCCATATTTACAATTTTGTATTCAGGGTATTTGTTAACCAATAATCTAACTAGGTGAGAACCAATAAAACCAGCACCACCTGTAACTAAAATATTTTTCATTGTCTTAATTTATTTAAACATTCTTGTAACGATTCTTTCCAATTTGGAATATCAATATTAAAATCGGTTATAATTTTTCCTTTATTAAGTACTGAATAATGTGGTCTTTTTGCTAAAGTCGAGTAATCTTTTGTTAGTATAGGATTGACCTTGCAATTCAATTTTGCTAAATCCATAGTTAAAACAGCAAAATCATACCAAGATGCAACGCCTTTATTTGAATAATGATAAATTTTTCCTTTTTTACTTATTTTTTCTGAACCTGAAATTTGTAATATATTTAAACATGTAGTGGCTAAATCCCTAGCATAAGTTGGAGTACCGATCTGGTCCGAAACAACATTTATTGAATTTTTATCTTTTCCTAAATCAAGCATAGTTTTTACAAAGTTACTTCCAAAAGAGGAGTACAGCCAAGAAGTTCTAATTACAATAGCGTCGATTTTACTATTTATTAAAATTATTTCCCCTGCTCTTTTTGTTTTACCGTAAATACCAATAGGACTTACTGGATCAGATTCTTTATATGGATGCGAATTAGTTCCATCAAATACATAATCTGTCGAAATATGGATCAACTTTCCATTTACTTTATCTAATACTTTAACAAGATTTGAAACTCCTATTGAATTAACTCTTTCTGCTAGTTTAATATTTTCCTCTGCTTTATCAACTGCTGTATAAGCTGCACAATTAATAACAGCATTGATTTTTTTATCAATTATCAATGAATTTACTGAGTCTTCATCAGAAATATCCAATTCAGGAAGATCTTTAAAAACAAATTCAATATTTTCATAATTGGTATATAGATCTCTAATTTCAGATCCAAGTTGTCCGTTCGATCCTGTAACTAATACCCTCATATTCAATATTAAAATGGAGATTTAAAATCTGAAAAAAATGGAAGATTAGAATCTTTTTCTGAAATCAATATTTCATTTTCATCAATGCCCCAGGGAATATTTAATATTGGATCATTCCAAAAAATACCTGCATCATAATTAGGAGCATAAATATTATCAACCTTGTAAGAGAAAATAGCTGACTCACTTAGCACTAAAAAACCGTGTGCAAAACCGCGAGGTATATAAAGTTGCTTTTTGTTTTCACCTGATAACTCTATAGTAATATATTGACCATAAGTATTAGATCCGTTTCTTATGTCAACTGCAACATCCAAAACTTTTCCTTCAACGCAACGTACCAACTTAGCTTGATCAAATGGAGGTTTTTGAAAATGAAGCCCTCTTAAAACACCTTTTAATGATTTTGACTCATTTTCTTGAACAAATGAAACTTTACCAACAATCTCCTTAAACTTATTATCATTATATGATTCTAAAAAATAACCTCTCTTATCAACAAAAACCGTGGGTTCTAATATTATTAGATCTTGAATTTTTGTTTTAATAAATTTCATTTAACCTTTAATAAATTTAATAAATACTGACCATAACCATTTTTTTTAAATGACTCGGCTAATTTTCTAACTTGGTCGGCATCGATATAGTTCATTCTATATGCAATTTCCTCCAAACAAGCCACCTTTAGTCCCTTACGAGATTCAATTGATTCAATGAAATTACCTGCTTCAAATAAAGAATCATGAGTACCGGTATCCAGCCAAGCAAAACCTCTTCCAAGTAATTCAAGTTTTAATTTTTTTTGTTTTAGGTAAACTTGATTAACAGATGTAATTTCCAATTCGCCTCTCTTAGAGGGTTTTATATTTTTAGAAATTTGTATCACATCATTGGTATAAAAATATAATCCTACAACTGCATAATTTGACTTTGGGTTTTTAGGTTTTTCCTCAATAGAAATAACATTTCCTTTATCATCAAACTCTGCAACACCATATCGCTCAGGATCTTTAACATAATATCCAAATACAGTAGATTTACCTTTAGAAACATTAGCTCTAGCATTTTTTAACATTCCTGAAAAACCAGAACCGTAGAAAATATTATCTCCTAAAACTAAACAAACATCATCATTACCTATAAATTCCTCTCCAATAATAAATGCTTGTGCTAGACCATCAGGACTAGGCTGTTCTTTGTATTTTAAATTGATGCCAATATCTCTTCCATCTCCTAAAAGTTTACAAAAATTAGGTAAATCATCAGGTGTGGATATAATTAATATTTCTTTAATTCCTGCTAACATTAAGACTGATAGAGGATAATAAATCATGGGTTTATCATATACAGGTAATAATTGTTTGGATACTCCTTTTGTTATTGGATATAATCGTGTACCACTACCACCTGCTAGTATAATTCCCTTCATTATATATATATATTATTTTTATTAAATAAATCACCATACCTTTTACATATATGACTCCAAGTATAGTTTTCTTTAGCAATTATACGCATATTTTTGGCTATTGATTTAATTGATTCATGTTTCAGTTCTTTAAGTAATAAAAGCAATTCATCTACGCATTTAAAATAAGCAGCTTTGTTATGTGTTGTTTCAATGTTGTAATTAATTCCAAATGTTATAATGGGTAATCCTAAATACATTGCCTCGACAAGAGAAGGATTGGTTCCTCCTGCACTATGACCATGTATATATATACTACAATTAGATCTAAATTGATTAAGAACTTTTTGATTATAAATTGGATCTAAGAGAAAAATATTTTTTTTGTTTTTATATATACTTCTTAAATTTTTTCCATAAAAACTATTGGTCCAATTTCCAACACAAACTATATTTTGATCTTTAATTTTTGAAAAAGCTTCCAAAATAATATGAATATTATTTTCTGGCTCAATTCTACAAACTTTAAATGCATACTTTTTTTTTGCGAAAGGAAATTTCTTTAGAAAATTATTATCAAATTTCTCTTTTGTAACATGATCAGCTCCATATGCTATAAGATGACTATTAATATTATATTCATTTTTAACATAATCAGTAATCACTTTATTATCAGTAATAATTTCGTCAGAAAATTTAATACCAATATTTTCAGAAAATTTTAAAAACCATTTAGCAAATTTGCCCCATTTAGCTCTTTTCCACTCAAGACCATCAATATTTAATATAATTTTCTTTTTACTGAATAATTTTACAAGAGGAAGTATGATACAGCCTGAAACTCCTAGAATTAATAATACATCTGAATTTCTTAATGATTTAAATAAAGATATAATATCGTACAATATACTGTAAACACCATTAGCATTAAGATTTATATATTTTAAATTAGCTCCATTGTAGGTTTTTAACTTATTCACATATGCTCTAGCACTGCAATAAACAGTAAAATCAAATTTATTAGCAAGATTTTTAGTTAAATAATTTGCTAAAGTTTCAAAACCTCCATACTTGGCAGGTATACCTACTGTTCCTATAATACTAACCCTCAATATATATTATTTTATATTCTAGAATTTTTTAGCCGAAAAGCCTACAAAATACTCTATTGTTTTCCAATCTTTTTTCCTTAAATGAAACCAATAGTTAGCAATCATTTCTGTTTAATTTAAATATAAAATTTGAAAAATAAATTAATCATAATTTAAATCACGCATAACTTTGTAAAATGGTTCCTTCAAAATTGGATTTATTTGACATTTCATTTTAGGAGAACTTTTTAAAACTTCAGAGGCGTAATTAAACATTTTCTGATCATAGTCAAGATTTGAAAAATTTAATACTTTTTTCAGAGTTGAATACTGATTTTCAATTAAGTCTTCATATTTAATAAATAATACATTTTTTGGATTTTTTCTCATTATATCTATACCTTCCTCCATGGTCAAAATCCATTCTACAGTTGCCCTGTCTTTATGATTGTTAAATTCAATAATATTGGAATATTTATTTTGCAATAATTTACTTTTTTTTATTAATTGCTCACAAATTAAATTCCATTTTCTATCATTCAGACCCCACCAATCTTCATGACTATTAACTCTATTTCTTTGAAATTTTTTGGACCAATTTGAAATAGATTCTAAAGTAGAGTATCCATTTCTTGCAATGAATATAAACAATGAATCTCTAAAAATGCTATGCACAAATGGTACTCTAAATATTAATTCAGGATATTTATCAACAACCCTTTCCCCACCACTAATTTTCAAATATGCAGAATACAAATTTCTTGCTTTTTTTATTATGTTATTATCAACAGAATATTTATTTAATCTGTATGAAGCTTTACCTTCAGAGTAATTTCCTATGACATCCTCGAATTCATAAATTTCATGCCACAATGCTTTAGGTTCGTTTAAATAACTTACAGATTTATGTATGGACAAGATTATTCCTAAAATTGTTGTACCACTTCTGCCGGTTCCAATTATGAATATTGGTTTTTTAACATGATTTTTAAAAGGAATTTTTTTCAATAACTTAAAACCAAAAAAGACTAAATAATTAATAAACCTTCCTCTCGTTGTGATTGGGCGGCCTTCGAACAAGAAATAACTTATAAATCTACTCCAAATTTTGTATGGCCTAATTCTTATGTAATTAAAATCAATTTGCCCGATCATAAAAACGTCTCTTAATTGCTGAATAAATATTTTTATATCTGTGTAAATTCAAAATTAAACTTAGTAAAATTTTAATTGGAAAAATAAAACATATTAAGACTAATCTAATATAGCTAACATTTATCTCTTCAATTTTGTAATTAAATTCATAAAGTAATTTATAATTTATTGATTGACATATATAAATTTCCTCGTTAGTAAGACCTCCGTTTTTCCAAGACGAAACTATTTCTTTACGTATCCCTTTTTGCTTTGGATTATCTTTTAGTTGTGATGAGCCTATTTGAGGTATTTCACTTAATTTGCTTTGATTTTTTATTTTTAAAAATTCAATTATTTTGTCAATAGTTTTATTCGGATATTTTATTAAGTCTTCAAAAAAAATAAGTTTAATTGATTTATTATTATAATGACTTTTTCCGTTATTAATTGAAGATTTCCATAAATTACTTATAGTTATTGGATGATAATTTGCCCAAGACCTCAAGGATTCAAAAAGTGGAATATTATTGGCACCTAATGTCCTTCTTTTCCACTTATTTTTTTGTGATAACATTACCGATCTGGGGTCTCTTATCATATTGATAATGAACGCATCTGGAAATTTTTCAACTATTTCATTTAAATAAAATAAGTTTCTTGGTGTTTGTTCACAAGGAATATTTTTACCATTTCTAGCACATTCATAATGTAAATAATAATCATAAATATCCATTGGGGTAACATTATTATTTAGCTTATTGTAGAGTATTGATAATTGATTCTTTGATTCATTTTCGAAAAGATTATTTTCTCTATGATTAAGGTATCCTTTCCTTTGTATAGAAATTAAGTTTGAAAAAATCTTTATACCATTAGCATAACTGACTGGAACATTCAATTGACTATCAGCAATTAATTGTTCAAAAAAATGAATTTCATGAAAAGTAAATATTTCATTATGATTACCTAAAATCCTACCAAGCATAGTAGTTCCACTTCTACTATTTGCTACAATAAATATTTTTTTTATTCTCACTTTTAGTGTATTTACTATATATTTTCATGATCTTTTGATAATATATAGATTTATTAAATTTTTCTTCAACTTTACTTCGTGCATTAATTCCCAAATTATAGGACAATTTGGGGTTTTTCTTAAAATCATTCATAATTGAACTTAATTGCTCAATATTACCTGGATCGTATAAATATCCATTAATATTATTTTCAACTAACTCTGGAATCCCTCCAATGTTTGAACCAATTACAGGTTTTCCGTAAGCAAATGATTCTAAAATACTTGTAGGAAAAATGTCATAACAAATTGAGGGACAAATAGTAACCAAAGAGTTTTGAATTAAATGTTTTAATTCATTTCCAGTTTTAAACCCCAAAAATTCAATTTTATTATTACCATTGTACTCATTTTCTAATTTCATCTTTTCATTTCCATCTCCGACAATTTTTAAATCAATATTAGATTTAATTGCTGCTTCAATCATAGATTTAATTCCTTTTATTTTTTCTATTCTTCCAAAATACAGGAAATATTTACTTGAGTTATAATTTGGTTTATATTTAGATATATCTATAGGGTTGTGTACGACTGAAATCTTATTTTCATCTAATCCATATTGGACCAGCTTTTTTTTTAGAAATTCACTTACTGCAATAAAATGATTAATCTTGAAAATATCGCCATTTATTCTACTGAAGTGAGATTCAATTGCTAAGGTTGTTGTTTTAATCAAAGAACTATCATTACATTTTTTTAATATTGATTTAAAAAATAAATTCCCATTACAGAATTCACATATTTTCTCATTATTAATTAGATTGTTGTTTGGACAAATTAATTTATAATCGTGAAGAGTTTGAATTATAGGTATTGACTTTTTGTATAAAACATCCAAAATTGAAGTTGTTAACCTCCCATAATAAATATGTAAATGAGCTATATTAATACTATTTTCAAATAATAATTTCTCTAAATTTTTTTTTGCATTTACATTGTAAAAAAAATTGGGCATTTTTTTTATTTCAGGATTTGAAATATCTATAGCGTCAGTAAAATACTTATCCCATTTTGTGTTAATAGATTTTTCGTCCTTAGGTGCAAATGGAATTGAAGTATGATTCATTTCATCCATTATTTTCATATGATCGAAAAATATTTTATCAGAGCCACCTCTGATGTAAAAATAATTGTTACAATTAAGAATATTTAAAGACATTTTTAATTTTAATTCTAATTCTATTAATTTTTGATTTAAAAATTATATAATTTTTATACAATGGAATTAATTTGGCACTATCTATAATTGTAATTAAGTCATTGCCGTTAATTGTGTGAAGTTTGTTTGGATATTTTGATTTTTTTTTTGGCGATATCTCTCTAATAGTTATTTCATTAAATTTCTCTTCAGTAAGATTTTTAATCAAATTGATTTTTATTTTTTCACCGTAACTCTTTGAATTGTCCATTGAAGGTCGAAATAGCTTTCCTTCAAAACTTATAAATTTTCCAGCACTTCTTGTTGAACTAATATCTATTTTTACTGGATTTTTTTTATGATTTTTCCATTCTCCCATTAATTTATCTGCGTAAAAAATATGTAAATGCGAATGTTGTCCTTCTTCCTTATTGGTTGAAAATAACCACCATTTATCATTGTGCTTTAAAATAGAGTTATCAATGCCTGAGAAGCCTCTAATTAAGATTTTTTTTTCCCATACCAAAGGAAAGTTTTTACATTCGTATATATATATATTATTTGATTCAGAGCATTCTGGCACTATATATAATTTATTTTTATTTTCTAAAATAAATGGATATGATAAATGAAACTTTTCATCGATAATAATTTTATTCTCTAAAATCTCTTTATTCTTAATGTCGTACTTTGCGTATGCTAAAGAACCTTTCAATTTTTCAAACGAAAACAACTCGTAAAAAATATACAATATATTATCATCATTTTTTTTTTGGTATATGAAGGGATCAGCTGCAAATTCATTTTTTTTGGCTAAGTTTAACCATATAATTTTTTTTTCATTTTTTTTTAAAGCTACATTATAAATAGAATCTTCAATTAAACCAACACTCCAATAGTCTTCATTCAAAAAGTCTCTGATTTTATTTTTTAACATTTTGTAATTGTTTAAGTTCAATATAACTGAATAATAGCAAGCAAAATACTACACTGTAAAATGTACTAATAAAAAATACTCTTAATAATGAAGCTATAATTCCAATTATGAAAAATAAATAAATATTAAAATTTTTATAATTATGATATGATTTGAATTTTTCAATTAGAATATAAAAAAATCCATAAAAAATCAATAATCCTATTATTCCAAATTCACCAGAAATTGATCCAAAATTTGAATCATAAATTCCACTTTTTTCAATTACCGATGGTAAATCTGCAATACCTACTTCGTTGTACACTGAGCTATTATTAGACAAAACCGTTCCAAAAGTAGCAGCACCTGTTCCAAAAGGAAAATACTTTATACTTAAATTAACACCATGATATGTCATCAAAAACCTTATATATCTTGTGCTATCAATTGTAGATAAACTATCAAGATTTTTATTTGTTTTTTGAATCAAAGAATCGCTTAATCCTGAGAATAATAAAATGAAAACAATTAGTGAAATTGAAGTAGTTTTTTTTATTAATGAGAAATTCGAAAAAATAAAACCTATAGCAACAAAAATAAGTGCAGTTCTAGATCCACTAATTATTATTGCAAAAAGTAAAAAAAACAATAACAATTTATTTTTTTTAAAATTTAATTTATCTAAAACTGTTATAAAAAAAAATGAAAATAAAATACCTAATGCATTAGAATTTAACTGAAACCCCCAAAATCTTTGTTCATCGTTCTCGAACCCATATGAGGTGTTTTCTTCGATTGGAAAAATAGAATTAAATATTCCTGGAATAATAAGTTGCATTAGCAAACCTATAGCTGATATAATAATAATTATTTTAAAAATCGGGTAAATCTTAAATCTGTATTTATTTTTAATTATTAGTATTGATAAAAAAACAATAAATAATTGCATATGAATAAAAATTTGAGCGGAAATTAGAGCAACTGAATCGTTTTTTCCAAATAGAACCGAAACAATAAATAAATATAAGAATATCAAGCCCAAATGAATTAATGACCTATTTATTAGCAATTTTGATTTAGAATAAGTAAAAGAAATTAATAATAGTAATAAACTACATATCTCGTTTATAACAGTACTTGAACCATTAAAAAAGATTTGTTCAATAGCTTTATGAAAAACAACAAGATAAATACAAGAACAGAACAGTACATACATTATAGTTCTGTTATAGTTTTTATTTTTTTGATAAGAAATTGTCATTTAATATTTTCTTCTTTTATATTTAACTAGCTCTTGTTGATAATATAATCTTAACTTCTTCAAAGTAGTCTTATCAATATTAACTAAATTATTAACATCTTGCTTTTTATTAAATAATGTATATAACAAATCTATTTTTTTTGATATAAACTTTAATCTATCTCTAATTTTAGAGTTTAAAGTTATTTCTCTTATGTATCTTTTGAATTTTTTATACTTTTTGTTTAAAAATGGGTACTTATATTGAGAAGTTTTATTAAAGTTAGTTTTATTAGTTTTAGTATAAAATTTATTATCTATATTCAAAAATTCACATATTTCATTAAGAATTTTAACTTGATTTGATACAAGATCTTCAAAATACAATATTTTAAAGTTAGATTTTTCAAAATATTTATAATAGCAATCTAATTGAATAGAATAATTACCAGTAGTAAGAGCTTTAAGATGCTGAGGACCATCTTTTCCCAAAAATGAAAAATTGAGATTAAAATATTTTTCAAAAGACATTTGATCAGAAATACGTCCATCTTGTTTAGAAAACTTATACCATGAAATAAATCTATCGATAGGATTTCTTAAAATAACGATTAATTTTAAATCATAATTATTTAACAAATTGTAAATGTTTTGAGCATAAATTTCCTTTTCAAAATACACAGGCGTAGCCTCTAATAATATTTTTTCGTTTACGTCTCTTGTAAAGAATTTTAAATAAGAGTTCAAATTATCTGTAGATGTATTTAAAAAAAATCTTGTTTCTTTTAATTTTGATCCACAGATTTCAGGATGATTATTAAGATATTTGAATAGAGATGTGGTTCCTGATTTGGTAGAGCCTAAAATTAATGCAAACTTATAAGTCATAATATTTCCACTTAGATAAGTCTCTACTTAATAATTTTTCTAAATCATTTATTTCATTTCTATAATATTTTAAATAAATAGATTTCTTTTCTGAATATGATAATGGTTTATATTTTTTATTTTCACTAACAATGTTCTGTAATTTCTTTCTTATTTTATATCTAAAAGAATAAGAAAATTTATTTTTAATATAATCAGGAACAAGTTTTTTAATTTTTTTTATGATTAAATTAATCCAATAAAATTTAATGACTTTTGAGCTATTCTCTTTTGAAAAATTAATCTCAACGTTGGGTAATTCTAACCATTTAAAAATTTTTTTTATTAATTTATCTTTTTCTCTAAGGTCTTCTGTAAGAATTACGTAAAAATTTTCTCGACCTAATGCGTTAAATAAAACACTTAACTGCTTTGAATAATATCCATGATCAATGTGAGTCAAAGAACCTAATTCTGGATCTGAGAAATTTTTAATATTTTTTTGCTCGTAATCAATAGATGAATTGAAATTCTCACATTTATCCATCCCTCTCCATTTTTGATAATGATAATTTGAATAGGCTCTATCTACTGGATTTCTTAATATTACTATATACTTTCCTTTAAAATTTTTTTCTGTGATATTATCAATAAATCTTTGTGTAAAATAAAGATATCCAACATATCCATGTAAAATATAATTAATATTAGATTTTAAATTAAATTGACTTTTAAACCACTCCATACCTTTTTTAAATGAATCCTTAAAAACAAAAAATGGATAATCTTTCATTGATTTAGGTCCGCTTATTTTAGGATGTTGACTTATCCAATTAAATAAAGTAGTGGTGCCAGCTTTTTGGGCACCAACCAAATAAATTATTTTTTTGGTCATTTTATAAAAATTATTGTAGAAACCTCGTGCTTATTTTTTAAAATTATAAAACCTATTAGATTAATTAGTAATGTACTTATAGAAGAAATTCCTAATGCACCAACTATTCCGAATTCTTTAATTATAAAAAAACAACTAAAAAAAGCAAGTATGGAAATAAAGATATTTAAATAACTGAGGATTTTGTGATAACCAACCATATTCATTACAATACTAACATTACCAAATATTGTATTTATGTATTCTATAAATAAAAATATTAGTAAGATTAAAATTATATCATTATAATTTTTAGTTAATGTCAATTCTAAATATATGAATGATAGGAAAAAAAGTATTATTAATGCAAAAGAAGCATATTTAAATAAAAAACTTGATGATTCATCTAAAATATTTTGTAAGCTTCTTTTATCTGTAAATTCTGCTGATTTAGCTCCAACTATAGCGACAGAACTGATGCCAAGTATTGTTACAATTTGAGTATATTTAAAAATAGTAGTATACAAGCCAACATCCTCAATTGTCATAAACATTCCTAAAAAGAATATAGGTAAGTTTCTTCTCAATATATTTGAAAGGTTTGAAAACCACATAAATAGAGAGGTTTTGATATTTTGCATATCTTTTTTACTAACTTCTCTAAAAAAAATATTTTTATTTTTTAATAATTTAACAGATACAAATTCACTAAGGATATAATTTAAAAAAATGCTTAAGAATAAAATGAATAAAAAATTCAATATTGACAATGCATTGAAGTTTATAATTAAAAAAATTAAAATTATTAAAACTGTATTTTTAAATAAAACTCTTATTAATTCCGATAAGTTGATTAACTTTTTTGCCTTAAAAAACTCTTGATTCAGTAGAGTTATAACAAAAATTGGGGCGCAAACTGAAAAAATTAAAACTAACTCATAACCATACTCTAAATTTTTAAAGATCAAATTTTTAATATTATTTTTAAAAATAAATATCAAAAAACCTAAAATAATAGAAGCAATAAAAACAACCGTTCTAGAACCTTTATATATATATAGTTCGTTCTTCTGTTGATTAATAAATTTTATGATTGAAATGTTAGTTCCTAATGAACAAAATGAAGATAACAACAAAATAGAACTTATTATTATTGAATAATAACCCAAATAATCAAGCCCCATTTTATTAGATATCAAGATTATTAAAAAATAACTACTGACTGATCCTAAAATTTTAAAAATAGTTGTTGAAAAATATTTATTCATTTGATTAATAAGAAGATAAAAATAAAATCATTAAGTAATTTTAAGTTTATTTTACTAAAAACCAATTATTCAACAATTCTTTCCTATTGTACAACATTTTTTCTTTAGTATTCCAATCAAGGACTTTAAAACCTGAATGTTCACATATTGCTTGTCCTGCTGCGGTATCCCACTCCATAGTAGGAGCAAAACGAGGGTAACAATCAGCAGATCCATTGGCAACCATACATAATTTTAAAGAACTTCCTTTAGAAATTAAGTTTACATCACCATGAATATTACGCATTTCATTTACATAATTTTCTGTTTCAAAGGACATATGAGATCTACTAGCAACAATTGTAAAAGTAGGGTCTTTTCTTTTAAAAGGTAATTTTAAAGCGTTTGAGTTCAATAGATTAATATCTATATTATTTAGATTAACACTAGTCAAAAAAGCACCATTCTCTAAAGTTGAAAAATATAAATCACCAAACACAGGCACAAAAACCACTCCTATAATTGGACTTTGATTTTCAATTAATGCAATGTTTACAGTAAACTCTCCATTACGTTTTATAAATTCTTTAGTTCCATCAATGGGATCTACAATCCAAAGTTGCTTCCAATTTTTACGTTCCTCGTATGGAATTTCTCTTCCTTCCTCAGAAAGAACAGGAATTTTGGTCTTCTTTAAAAAAGACATAATTACATTATGAGAAGCTTTATCTGCTTTAGTCAATGGAGATTTATCTCCCTTAATTTCTACATCAAATTCACCAGAATTATAAATTTCCATAATAGCCTTACCAGCTTCTAGAGCTGCTTCTATAGCTATTTTTAATAAATTTTCCATGTCTAAATAATCATCCCTGCACCAATAGTCTCATTAGTTTGTTCATCAATAATAATTAAACTTCCAGTTTGTCGATTTTTTTTATAAGTGTCATAAAAAAGTGGTTTTGACGTTCGAAGTGAAACTCTTCCTATATCATTCATGTCCAATTTCTCAACATCTTTAATTCGATGTAATGTATTTATATCTACTTTATATTTTATATCCTTTATCATTCCAAAACAATGATTAGTTGTATGTTTTATTGCAACCTTAGTTCGAGGGTGTAAAGGATGACTACTCATCCATGTAACTAAAATTTCAATATCTTGACCCACTTCAGGAAAATTATTTTCACGAACGATCATGTCGCCTCTACTAATGTCTATTTCATCTGCTAAAGTCATAGTTACAGACATAGGAGCAAAAGCCTCTTGAATTTGGTTTTCATTTAATTCAATGGTTTTGATAGTAGATAAAAAACCAGAGGGTAAAGTCTTAATCTTATCACCAGGCTTAAAAACCCCACCGTCAATACGTCCCGCAAAACCTCTGTAATCCTGGTGTTTGATGGTATGTGGACGAATAACCGTTTGAATTGGGAAACGACAATCAATATGATTATGATCACTTGAAATATGAACTGTTTCAAGATTATACATCATAGTGCTTCCTTTATACCAATCCATATTTTCTGACTTATTTACAACATTATCACCTTTCAAAGCAGAAATAGGAATAAATTTTATATCCTGAATATCTAATTTTGAAGAAAACGCTTTAAAATCTTTAACAATTTTATTGAAAACATCTTCGCTGTAATCAACTAAATCCATTTTATTTACACATACTATGGCATGTGGAATTCTAAGAAGTGAAGCTATAAAAGAATGTCTATGAGTTTGTTCTAACATTCCTTTTCTTGCATCAATTAATATGATAGCCAAATTAGCTGTCGAAGCACCGGTTACCATATTTCGAGTATATTGAATATGCCCTGGTGTATCGGCAACAATAAACTTTCGTTTGGGAGTAGCAAAATAACGATATGCTACATCAATTGTAATCCCTTGCTCTCTCTCAGATTTTAAACCATCTGTTAGCAAAGATAAATCCACATAATCAAATCCTTTATTTTTACTAGATTTTTCTACGGCATCAAGCTGATCCTGAAAAATTGATTTACTATCATATAATAATCTACCAATCAGTGTACTTTTACCGTCATCTACACTGCCTGCGGTGGTAAATCTTAATAACTCAATATCTGTGTATTCCATTTTTTATATTTATTAAAAGTATCCTTGTTTTTTTCTATCTTCCATTGCCGTTTCAGCTCTTTTATCATCTGCCCTCCCTCCTCGCTCTGTTGTTCTTGTTGTAGCTATTTCTTCAATAATCTTTGTTAAATCATCTGCATGAGATTCTACAGCACCAGTAATTGGCATATCTCCACATGTCCTGTACCGAACTGTCATATTAACAATTTCTTCACCAGGTTTTAATTTGATAAAATTAGAATATGCCAATATAATACCATCACGTACAACACAATCACGTTTGTGTGAAAAGTACAGAGAGGGTAAGGAAATATTCTCCAATTTTATATATTCCCAAACATCCATTTCAGTCCAGTTAGAAATTGGAAAAACCCTAAAGTGTTCCCCAAAATTTTTTCTACCATTAAATAAATTCCAAAGTTCAGGTCTTTGATTTTTTGGGTCCCACTGTCCAAATTCGTCCCTGTGTGAAAAAAAACGTTCTTTTGCTCTAGCTTTTTCTTCATCTCTTCTAGCACCACCCATTGCAGCATCAATTTTATATTTTTCTAATGTATCTAGTAAAGAAACAATTTGTAAAGCATTTCTAGATGCATCAGCACCAGTTTCCTCTTTAACTTTTCCATCATCAATCGATTCTTGAACTGAACCAACGATTAATTCAACACCTAATTCTTTTACTAAATTATCACGAAAATTAATTGTTTCTGGGAAATTGTGACCTGTATCAACATGAATTAACGGAAAAGGTATTTTTGCTGGAAAAAAAGCTTTTTTAGCTAAATGGGTTAACAAAATTGAATCCTTTCCACCAGAAAACAGTAGGGCAGGATTTTCAAATTGTGCTTCAATCTCTCTAATCACAAAAATTGCTTCAGATTCAAGCTCACGTAGGTGATTAATCATATAATTATTCATTTTTTTATTTCTTTTAATATTTCATTGTAAACTATGTTAATACAGTATTCTAATTCTTTATTAGTAGTATCAATTGAAAGAAATGGATTATTTGGTTTTTCAAAAGGAGATGATATTCCAGTAAAATTAGGGATTTTACCATCTCTTGCTTTTTTATATAATCCTTTTACATCTCTTCGCTCACATTCTTCTATTGGCGTGCTCACGTAAATTTCCAAATATTCTTTTTCACCAATAATTTCTTTAATTTGATTTCTAATTTCGTTCAATGGCGATACAAAGCTTGCTAAAACTATTAGACCTGCATCTAACATTAATTTAGATACTTCAGAAATCCTTCTTATATTTTCTTTCCTATCAACCTCGCTGAAAGATAGATTATTTGAGATTCCAGTTCTTACATTATCTCCATCCAACGAATATGTATGAAAACCAGAATTAAACAATTTATTTTCTAATGCATCAGATAATGTAGATTTTCCAGATCCAGAAAGGCCAGTAAACCAAATCAACTTAGGTATTTGATTCAATTTTATTGCTCTTAAATTCTTATTAACTTTAAAATCATAGGGAATAATATTTTCTTTATTTAACATTATAATAATTCTTATTTTAAACCATACTTTATTTTAAACCAAACTTTTTCATGTATATAATACAATAACATTTTAGTAAAAAACTCAACCACACTTATTTTAAAACCAATTAAGGGATTTCCAGTAACAATCCAAGCAATAATTAATGTTGATAGTGTACCAATAAATCTCCAAGATATAGTTTTATACAAATGCTTTAATCCTATTTTAAAAGAAGTAAATTTTGACCAAAAAACTTCATGGTAATAATACAATATAATTTTTGCTATAAAATCTATTGCAGAAATTTGTAAACCAAATGAAAAACTTCCGCTAATTAACCAGGACAATAGAAGTGTATCTAATGTACCTACAAAACGCCATGAGATTGATTTCATCAGATGTCTTAATTTCAATTTATCCTTATTTAATTTAGATTTGTTTAAATTTTTTACTATTTATTAATTTATGGAATGTTAAAATTCGGTTTTTAGGATTTAATTATAAAGTTTTCGTTTGTGAGAAATATTTATAATATGAGAAAATCAAAATTATACATATAATTACAAAATTTAATCAATTTTTTTTGAAACAGACCTTCCAATTTTACTCTCCCAGTCTCTTTCAGGCCTTACTTTTAAATTTGTTTTCCATCCACCTTCGATAGCATTTAAATCAATGCCATTAAGTTTTGCAAAACTTATTATTGAGCAAATATCTTTTGGAAAACAAGTACCGCCATAACCTAACTTACCATCATGTCCTGGTACATTTAAATGACTATCTCCAATTCTTCCATCGGCTGCGAACCCATTCAGAGCATCATTCCAATTTGCACCAATTTTATCACTTAAAAGTTTAAATTCATTCATTATACTGACCTTAGTTGCTAAAAAAGAATTATTCATGTATTTAACAAGCTCAGCAGTTACTGCATCTGTTTTTATGATGTTTTTATTTTTAAATCTCATTAAAAATAATTTTTCAACTCTATTAACATCTTCAATTTCACCACCCAAAATCACTCTTGTTTGAGTCATCATGTCTAATTTTGCAGTTCTCTCAGTCAAAAATTCAGGTGAAAAAATGATTTTTAAGTCAAAAAAATCAGATTTTAATTTATCTGTACTTCCAGGCAAAATCGTAGATTTAATAATATAAATAGGGTGTTTTTGTGCTTTTTGAAAAACTTGATTAACAAAGCTAAAATCTTGATTACCATATGAATCCATTGGAGTTGGAACACATACAAAAACAAAATCACAAGAATGAACTTCTTCTAAATTATCTTTTGATTTTAATGGGTCTAAATCATAAATTAAAACTTTTGACACTGGACTAAAAGCAAAAGCTTGAGCTTCACCAACAAAACCATTTCCTATTATTCCAACCGAAAATTTTTTCATAGCGTTGAGGATTTAATTTTGTAAAGTAAATTTGTTATGTTACTTATCTTAAATATTATCTTATTAAAATAAGCATTAATTAAAAAAATTTTATGCATAAAATTTTTTGAAAATAATACAGCTTCGCCACTAGCAGCTACAAAATGACGAATCAAAAATAATTAATTAATCTTAAAAATTTCAATATTTTATTCTTTAATTTACGTATGTCAAAAAATATTTTGGTTACAGGATGTTGTGGTTTTTTAGGATCTAATATGTGTAATTTATTATTGAAAAAAAAGTACACTGTCATTGGAATTGATAATTTGTTAACTGGCCGTATGCATAACATTTTAGATTTTCAAAAAAACAAAAAATTTACTTTTATTAAACATGATGTTTGTAATGAATTAGACTTTAATTTTAAAGTTGACAAAGTAATTCATTTCGCATCAACTGCAAGCCCCAGAGACTATTTAAAATATCCTATAAAAACCATGCAAATTGGTTCATTAGGAACAGAAAATGTGCTTGAGTTTGCTCTTAAAAAAAATGCAATAGTATTGGTTGCTTCTACCTCTGAAATATATGGAGATCCTCTCGAACATCCACAAAAAGAAAATTATTTTGGTAATGTTAATACAATAGGTCCTAGGGGAGTATATGATGAAGCCAAAAGATATCTTGAAGCTTTAACAATGGCCTATAACACAAATAAAAATCTTGATACTAGAATTGTAAGAATATTCAATACCTACGGGCCAAAAATGAGGAAAGACGACGGTAGAGCAATACCTAATTTTATAAATCAATTAATTAATAATGAAGATATAACTATATATGGTGATGGAAAACAAACTAGATCATTTTGCTATGTAACCGACACAATTGATGGTATTTATAAATTATTAAATTCTGATTACAAATTCCCTGTAAATATTGGTAATCCAGATGAATACTCAATTAATAAACTAGTGCAAATTATTAGAAAAATAATTAATAATTCAAGTAAAGTTAAATTTCTTGATTTACCAGAAAATGATCCAAAATTAAGAAAACCTGATATTAGTTTAGCAAAAAAAATTTTAGACTGGGAGCCATCAATTAAAATTGAGGATGGTTTAAAAAAAACTATTGATTATTTTTACAACTATAAATGAAAAAAGTATTCTTTATTATACTAATTATTAATTCTTGTAATTATCCTGAAATGATCAGAAACGAATTAATTTATGAAAATGATTTTGAAAATTTATCATTAGAAAATATTGATGGAGGAGGTATAATCGAATTTAACAGTACAATGGTTATTGGTAACTTTAATAATGATGGATTTAATTTATTTTTAGATGAAATTGGAGATCATGATTATGTGTTTGTTTCATTTGATTTATACATACATGGTTCTTGGGATGGAAATTTTAATGGTTTTTCAGAAAATGATAAACCTGATAAATGGATATTAGAATTTAATCCAGATATGCAACTATTTAAAGATTCTTCTGCAGATAATTTTACCACTACCTTTTCAAATAGCCCATGTTTTTCAAATTATTGTTTAAGACAATCCTATCCCGAAAAATATCCTTTTGAAAATAATCCAAAAACTGGTTCTTTTAAGAACAATCTAGCTGAAATTTGCTCAAACAGTTTTTTTGGAGGAAAAACTACCTTATACCAAATTGAAAAAGGATTTAAAAGTAATGGAAGAGGCGTAGTTTTAAGGTTTTATGATGAACTATACCAACCAAATGCTATAGACAATAATGGTATTCCACAGCAAAAATGTGATGAAAGTTGGTCTATTGATAATATTAAAGTAAGGGTTATTAAATATCAATGAGATTTATAGTTTTATTTTTAATTATTCATTTTAGTTTATCAACCCATTCTCAAAGTGTTAATATAAATAACACTTATAATTATAATTTAATACGTTCTTCAGTTTTATCTGGCGAATTTAAAACTAATTTTTCTTTAAATATCAAGCCAATTGATTATAATAGTTTTTCTGAAATTATTGGAAAAGAATTCAAAACTATAATTAAAAGTAAAAATGAATTTTTTCAAATTAAAACATTAGGCATTGATTATTTTATTGAATATAATTCTCATCACCCATATAACAGGAATAATGGCACTATGATACCAAACAAAGGATATCAACATCTTATTTCACCAGGATTATTTATAAAATTAGGATTATTAGAAATTCAATTTAAGCCTGAGTTTCATTATAGTGAAAATAAAAATTTTGAAGGATTCTGGGAAGGACATTACCCTGAAATATGGAAAAAGAGATATAGATTGTGGAATCATATTGATATGCCAGAAAGATTTGGTGAAAATAGTCATAATAAATCAAACTTAGGTCAGTCAAAAATTAGTTTAAGTTGGAAAAATTTGTCATTTGGTTTATCAAAGGAAAATATCTGGTGGGGGCCATCAATCAGAAATAGTATAATGATGAGTAATCATGCTGAAGGATTTTATCACCTAACTCTAAATTCAAAAAAGCCATTAAAAACCTCGATTGGAAGTTTTGAATTTCAAATAATTACTGGAAAATTAGAGAATTCTGGATTTACTCCACCTAGGACTGATTATGAATATGCAGGAAGAAAATTATACGTTCCAAAAATTAATCAAAAATCTGAACTGGATGATTGGAGATATTTACAAGCATTAATAATATCTTATTCTCCAAAAATTATTGACGGTTTGTCTTTGGGATTTATTCGGTGGGTTCAGATGTATTCTGCTCTAATTGAGGGAAGGTACACCTGGATGAAGGGTAATCCTAGCTATTTTCCGATTTTTAAAAATTTATTTAGAGGAAATGATGCTAGTGTTGAGTATGAATCGCAAACAAATCAAGCTGCTGGTTTTTTCATTAAATGGTTATGGGTAGATTCAAATGCTGAATTCTATGCTGAATTTCATCACAATGATTCAAAACAAAATATTAGAGATTTACTTTTAGACTCAGATCACAGTAGAGCATCTACACTAGGTTTACAAAAAATTTTTAAAATCAAAAATGATGAATTATTATTCAATTGGGAATGGACGCAAATGGAACAATCAGCTGGAAGATTACTTAGAAATGCAAAATCATGGTATGAACATAATTGGGTTTATGATGGCTACACAAACAAAGGGGAAGTATTAGGAAGTTCAATTGGACCAGGATCAAATTCTCACTACCTTTCTGTTAGCAGATTTAGAAATAATAATATGATTGGCATAGGTCTTGAAATTATTGATCAAGATAATGATTTTTATCATGAAGCATTTGAATCAGCAGGAGACTACAGAAGATATTGGAAAGATTTTAACTTTCATTTGAATTTCAATAAGTCCTATAAAGACTTCAATCTTTCGACCAATCTTGTATATGTTCGTAGTTTAAATTATCAGTGGGAATTAGATGATTCCACAACACCGTATTTTCATGCAGGCAGAGACGTGAACAATATACATTTAAGCTTAAAACTTACTTATTTTGGTAATTGGTAAGATTTTTAAAAACTTCTAAATACTGATTAGAAATAAAATCCCAATTATATTTTTCAGGGATTTTGTAGCTGCTATTTTGATGAATAAGTTCATTGTATCTTTCATCAAATTCATTTATTTTATTGCTAATTGAGTTTTCATTTTTATTAAAAAGAATTGATTTTTTATATTCTAACATTTCTCTATTGAAAACAGTATCTAAAGCCAAAATTTGACAGTTCAAATCAAGAGCATTAATCATAGTAGGATTGGTACCCCCAAACTCATGTCCATGAATGTATCCATAGCAATTTTGATATAAAGCCGTTAAATCAACCTGATCATTAATATAACCTGTAAAAACAACTTTTTTTGAAGATAATAATTTGATATTACTAGCGTAGCTATCGTTATAGGGCACATCGCCAACTATTACTATTGACTTTTTTGAGTTAGAGTTTAAAAATCCTTCAATAATTAGTTTAGAGTTATTATCAGGAATTAACCTACCTACAATTAAATAATAATCTTTCTTATTTAGGTTTAATTTTTCTAAAATTTTAGATTTATTTTTAACTTTCATTGTAGACCCATAAGCAATGACTGTTGATTTTTTACCAAATTTATGCAGATACACTTTATTCATTTCAACAGAATCAGTAATGATTTCATCAAAAAAAAGTGTAGCTAATTTTGATGCAAATCTAAAATACAGGGATCCTAATCCTTTCCATTTTGGTCTTAGCCATTCCAATCCGTCAACATTGATACATGTTTTTTTTCT
>MDSV01045343.1_pt1 | contig 22755 bp, 19 predicted proteins | sample 810851 | NCBI WGS metagenome assembly MDSV01 (sample SAMN05326640, study PRJNA326480) | marine metagenome | isolation source: seawater | place: Atlantic Ocean: North East | collected 2012 | reverse complement strand
GATTCATGGGCATCCATTCCATCAAACGCTATTAATAAGGTGCCAGCAAACCACGATAATCCATCCTGGTCCAACTTCACGTCGGCAACTAACTTGCTTAATTGCGCATCAAAAGTAGATTGCGCGCGTTTCGCCTCATCCAAAGCAGCTTGATCCGTGTCAGATACCATCAGCAACCCCCTCAGAGCCACTATAGGTTTCAGTGCCACTATAGTCCGATGACTCCACTAATGTTAAAGTCAAGCCGTACGCAAGGTCCTTCGCGAATCCGACCCACCCCGCAGCGGTAGCTACTTGCGCTGCTGTTACACCAAATGGATAACTTGCTGTTGGGGCTGGAGGGTTCTCCAACTTTGGTCCCGGCGTCACCTCTGTCGCATTTCCGCCGATTGTCGCTCTAATAGGCCTTTCTTTAAATCGAGCCGCTAAGTTGTTTAGTTGCTCAAGTGCTTTTGCAGTTATTATAATACCACTCTCGTCAAGTTCTGCCATTCCTGTTTCAAAGCGTATAGCATGAAAGACGCCCCTCAATGTATTAACTTCTGTGGAGTCTAATCCACCCTCAATCCTTATACATGCTGGAGATTGGATCAAACTATTACCGCCAAAAACACCCATCCTAAAATCGATACCTAGAGTGATCGACACGTCCAGATTTGGGATATAAATATCTGCACCTTCATATGTTATTTTCCCAAACCCAAACCAGTCCGCAGTAGTAAAGGTGTTCAGGTAACATTCCGCCGTAGCGTAGAAGTATGAAGACGGCTTCATATTGAATGAACCACTGAAGCTTGCACCATCTGATGTACTGGACATTACTAACTTACCCTTTGATCTTCGCTTTTTGTTTGAGTTCAGCCAGCACTGCCACATTATTTTTTTTTGCCGTTACCTCTATACATGCCAATTTAAAATCTCGTTTATCAGTAGTAAGAGCGCCACTATAAACAGCCTCCGCGGCAAGAGCCATCGTCTCATACCCTGATTTAATACCTTGCCAATCAGCCTCGAAGAGGTACATCTCACTGTCATTAGCAGAGCCCATCTCAATATCCTTTGAGTATGACCAATCAAAAACCGCCCCAACTAGGTTCCACTCTGTGTCACCTCCTGTATCAAAAATAATATTGCCGCTTCCGGTGAGGTTGGCGGTTGGACCAAAGGTATAGGTCTGGTTATCTACACTTTTGGGGTAAACTGACCCTACAAAAGTATTTAAAGCTACCTCGCCACCACTAAGCGTCGTTCCAGTGGGCGCCATTCTAATTCCAAACGACGCTTTGCGGTAAGAATAAATCTCATAAGAACCACTAGTATTCGATTTTCCGGTAAATTCTTCCATCGCGAGCTCCTATTCCATTCCCCGGAAAGTTTCAATCACCTTCTCATCAAAAGGAATCCCATCTTGTTCTGTTGGACTACAATAATCACGAGATGGGCTCAATCCTTTAAAATCGGCTAATCTTATAGCCAGTTGATCTCTATACTCTAACAGTGATGGCTGCCCTGACACATCTCTTTCAGCACCGGCTATACTTGTCGCCGATGCCGCGACAACTGCCTCAGCACTCAGGCTAATACTTGCCGTGCAACTATTTCTGGAAGCAAATTCACACTCATCATTATACTCAATCGACATTAATTGTTCATTTCTTTCTTGATCCTGTTCTGCGGCTTCCAAAAGCCATTGCTTAATTATATTCGTTTACAACTCATTAGTATTTCCAGTGATATCAAAAGACCCACCACTGTTTTCGACTACAGCTCCGTTTGTCTGCTCGTGCATCAGTGCTTTTACGTCCGACGACACCAGGTGGCCTCCACTTTGTGATGTTTTAAATATACTTGCAAACCCTTTAGCCCTCACAATTGCCCCATCGACGATTTGTCCCTTAGTATAAAATCCGGAATGGTAACCAAACGACATCACGTCATCGGAATACGTCATATTCCTGATTGTGATTCTCATACCCACAAACGTATCTACCCAAGCGCCGTTCATTCTCATATTGTAAATGCCGCCCGCATTAAAATTCATGACTATCGATGCTTTTATAGCACTACTAAAGCCCATAGTATAAACGGTTTCTGGAACTTGTATAAATATCGTACTGGCACCAGTGCCCGCAGCCATTGTCTCCCAAGCCATCGATTACTCCTTCATATCGGGGCGTCTTACTTCCGTTTTATATTTGAAGCACTCGCCTGTTTATCAACTATGTAGTCGCCCCCTACAGCAAAACTAACATCACCCACGACTTCCACTTGTAAGTTGCCTCCAATATACAATGTGTAATCGTTAAGAACATCCTCTACCTTGTCATTTTCGGTCACATCAACCCGATCAGTAGCTGCTGTCAGGTGGCGCTCAGCAGTCATGTCATCTCTGCTACCGCTTGCAAGTTGTACCATTCGTTCTGAGCCTGATTTATCGTACAACAAGATTTGGTTCCCGCCCGAATCGTGGATCCCACTGACGTAACGAAATTGACCTTCAGTCTCGGTTATAGTCGAAATCTGATCGTTTTCCGTCGGATCGAAAAGTGCTTTGGAGGCGCTGTTATATAAAGAGCCAACAATAACAGGCCGGTCAATATCACCATCAAGAAAACTAACAAGCACTTCGTCAAAAACCCTCGGTAGGATCTGCATTCCATGATCGGAGCCGGCCCAACCTTGAGCAAGACGAACTCTTAACTCTGTTTCGTTCGGGTCCCATTTAAAATAAATCAATGGTCGAAATTCATCATCAACGTCAATAGTTTCGCCCGACGACAAAGTTGTTACTATGGCGGACATTGGTGCATTAATTTTTGGTATAGGTGTTATTGGCGCAGGGGAAAATTCGTTCTCGATTGGTCCCATCTCGAAAGCATTCCTGTACAAGGGCGTACCATCCTCACTTCGGGATAAATCATGAACAACCTGACGAACGTAGAATACTGCTCCAATTAAATCACTTGCAAGCGGGTGTGTCGGGTTTATTGGTAATTGCACCTTAACACCAGGCATAAACAGTGGTTGTTTTCCAAAGCCTGAGCAGATCGTCTCGAAAGATTTTAACATTTTCAAACGCCGAGGTGTCAGGTCGTCCATCCCATAGGACAAATCATCAAAACCACCGGGATATTCAAAAACTGACAGGACTGAATCTGATGCCGGTGATTTAGCGTCCAGGCTGGCGCCTGCATTGCTAGCATTATAATCCCTTGCTACATATTGATCGGGCGTAATCTCAGTCTTCAAGTTCAGATTAGTGACATAATCACTGAATAGGTTTCCCCCGTTTGACGATCCCGAGAAAATGTCTATAGGAACAATATCCAGTATATCGCCAGCAAAAGCCGTACCGTCATTGCCAACTGCAATTCTATAACTGTCTTCCTCATGGATCGTATAAAAAAACAATCCGTCCCCTTCTAGCAATCTGCAGATAAGTGAATAATCGGATTCCTCGAACTGAGTGACAAACTCATGGGATGGGAGCTCAGATGTCACATAGGACGTATCCAGTGTATCAGAGGCGACAAGATTAGCTGGATACTCCCCCAAAACCGTATCAATGATTTCAAGACTAGTACCACTTAAAATTCTGCTTTTTTTTGAAAAAGCGAGATACCATAACCAAGGGTAAATATTAAATTCCAGCGCAGTATCTCTATTCGTGGCACCACCCAAAACCATTGCCTTAAAAATCGTGCCGTGAATATACCGTGGGTTGCTTGCCTCTTCCGCAATTGTTAATTTTGCCTGGCAACCCATTAAGTCTCGAGGTGAGACATCACTTTCGATCAGAGTTGTTCGAATGCGAAGGTTGTAAATTGGTTCTATATCGTTAGATAAATTTAAGTCCCGGGGGATCGCATCACTCAATCCTATGTGACCTGTTTGAGAGAATGGTGACCATGACGTGTCGCTATTACCTGTGTAGAGAGCGCGATTTTCTATTCCTTTTCGTTCTAGATTCGACTTAATACCAGACAGGGTCTCTGACATACGAAACGCGGTGATATCAGTGTCTAAAAAGGTGTATTCAGTATCACCACCACCATCAAAAATCTCTAGCCTAAAACTGGTCATTCTCTCTTTCCTAGCTTTTTAATTATCGAAGCTATAAGCAAAGTTTCCGTCGGTCGACAAGGATATTTTTATAGCATTAAAACTCACATTACTCGCCATTTTATCTAAAACGGCGGAGGACAAGTCCGGCAATATCGTTTGGCTGAGGATCCTATCTACTACACGCGCGCCGCTCTCTATCTCGTTACAGGCGGCGACAATATGTTCAACAACCTCTTCATCATAGGTCAGTGGCACCTGATAATTTTCTCGGACTCTATTTTGTATTTTGGATAGTTTAATTCTAACAATATGGACATATTCACCCGGGGTCAGAGGAAGATATGGCACGACAGTCATTCTGCCTAAAAGCGCCGCCTTAAAATGTGCCTGTAGATGCGGTCGTATGAGCTGAACAAGATCGCTTGACCTTGGTCTAACCTGAGAATCTAGGCACGAATCTATAATCACGTCTGAAGCAATATTTGACGTCATAATAATAATAGCATTTTTAAAGTTCACCTCTTGGCCTTCACTGTCTTCCAGCATACCCTTGTCAAATATTTGATAAAACAGCTCGCTGACGTCTGGATGCGCTTTTTCAAATTCATCCAGGAGTACAACCGAGTAAGGGTTTCTTCTGACAGCTTCAGTCAAAATACCGCCGCTACCATAACCAACATACCCTGGCGGCGCTCCCTTCAAACCTGCAACGGTGTGGGCCTCCTGATATTCTGACATATTGATGACGATCATTTTGTCTTCACCGCCATACAGCAAATCAGCAAGCGCCACAGCGGTTTCTGTTTTACCTACACCGCTCGGACCAACCAGTAGGAATACACCAATTGGTTTCTCTGGCTCATTGAGATTAGCCCGCGCTGTTTGTATTCTCTTACTTATCTCCCCTATCGCCTCTCCTTGACCGATGATATTTTGTTCCATCCGTTTATTGAGTTTGAGAATATCCTGTATTTCATCCGTAACCATTTTTCCAACTGGTATTCCTGTCCAGCCTGAAATGACGTCGGCTACAACCGAACCATCAACCTGTATTGGCACTAATGCGATCGTTTCCTGCAAGTTCTCCAGCTGCAGTTGTAGTGCATCCAAATTTTGCCGGTCTTCATCATCCGGCACTTCTTTTTCAGAAGACCCGCTCAACTTTTTCCTAAGCGCTATCACTTCCTCCACAAGTTTTTTTTCTGACTCAAATCTTCCCGCCATTTCAAGTCGTTCTATTTCCAAACGATCCATCTGCTCTGAGGTTTCATTGATTCGCACCTCATCGCCATTTCCAATTTTTTCTTCTTTTAATAGCCGATTAAATTTGCTCTTCAATATCACGATCTGATGTTCGAGCCCCTGCAACAACAAAGGTTTACTATTTTGGGCAATAGCGACACGAGCACACGCAGTATCAAGCACACTAATCGCTTTATCTGGAAGCTGACGACCAATTATATAACGAGATGACAACATCACCGCTTCCTTGAGTGCCTCTTCTAGAATTTGGACACCGTGATGATTTTCAAGGCTAGGCGCCAACCCTCGAAGCATTGATATGGCGACATCAGGCTCAGGCTCATCGACATGCACTAATTGAAAACGCCTAGCTAGTGCTGCGTCTTTTTCTATATATTTTTTATATTCCGACCAGGTCGTTGCTCCAATAGTGCGCAGTTCCCCTCGAGCTAGGGCAGGCTTAAGCAGGTTTGCCGCATCACCCTGACCAGCGGCGCCGCCAGCACCGATTAATGTATGTGCTTCATCGATAAATAATATAGTGGGGAAGGACGCCTTTTTTACCTCCGAAATAACAGATTTTAAACGCTCCTCAAATTCCCCTCGAACTCCGGCACCGGCTTGGAGTAAGCCAAGGTCGAGGGTCCTAACAACTATACTCTGTAATGGAGGCGGAACATTTTTTTTGACCACGGCGTTTGCCAGCGCCTCTACGAGCGCAGTTTTTCCAACTCCCGGGTCACCAATTAATAAAGGATTATTTTGCCGCCGCCGCATCAAAATATCAATTGTCTGACTTAATTCAAGCTCCCGGCCTATTATATCGTCGAGTTTTCCCGCTCTTGCCTCCTCAGTAACATTGATAGTGAACTTATCAAGTGCTTCAGAACTTGTGTTACCCGTCGACTGTTTAATCTGGTTGGTCCCTTCAGCCCCCTCATGAGGCGCCTCGTCTTTACCTGTTATGGAACCCGCCTGACCCGATACGGCTTCAGAGGTGAAGTTGGCGAATGACTTTAGATCAATTCTCAACTGCGGTGCGGAGATTTTCTCGAGGATAGGTATAGAACCGAGCATAGTCTCTCGAACATTACTATTTTCCAGTATAGCTAATAGTATCCCTCCCGATCTTATATTAGGCTCGTGAAGCAGGAGAGATGAAATCAGCCAAGCTTCCTCAAGGACAGTTGGGATGGTAGGCGCAAACGTCGGCGTGCGACCAGCGCCTCTTTTAAAGGTTTCTATGGACGTGGTGATCTGAGCTTCGAACGACGCTAAATTGACATCATAAGCTTTCAGAATTTCCTGAATATCCGATTTCCTTGAAGACACCAGTTTACTCAGCAAGTGTTCAAGTTCTACATAAAAGTTTGATTGCCCAACACATAATTGAGCTGCCTCCTGAAGCCCTTTTTTGCAGAGAGGGTTCAGCTTTGTTATCAGCATTTTAACATCAGCACTCATAAGTTAAGCCCTTAAAGATATTGTTACCTGTTTATCCGCAGGAGATTGCACCGAGGGCGTCAGCCATGATGACCATCCTAACCGCAGAGGTTCAGCTCTTTGAAGTACCGCTTTTGGTCGTTCGTTTTCCTTAATAATTAGCCGAAGGCGTACGCTCAAATTTTCCTCAACCGACAGTTCTATCAGGTCTACCAGCGGCTCGAATTTATTTCCTCCTGAAACAAATTGCTTGAATTTCGAATGAGGTAACGGGCCAAGTTCAATCTCTATTGCCCCCCCTTGTTCCCAGACCCGTTCTCCAATAATCGTATCAATCCCAAGTTGATTATTTTGCCCACTCTTTCCAATCCGTGTCTTTTGAATATTATCTATTCTTAACCAGCGACCAACAAAGCTGTTAACTTTAACTGGTATGTTAAACAAGTGACCGATCAATTTTTCCAATCCTGTTTTCGATATTGGCCTACTGGCTAATAACCCTGAAAATCTCATCAAAACAATATCGGGAATTAGCAGACGATCGCGCGAAGCGTCTTCGCCTATACCCAGCAACGATAAAATGCCATGACCAACTGGATGTTGATTAGGGAGCACCCGTGCGAGACTAGCGGAATGTTGCGCTCGCGACTTGTAAAATAAGGAAATCAAACGGTTATTGAAAATATCTAGGAATGCTTTGGCACCCTCACTTGCAGATCGACTTCTCGATGAAATACTTTGAGTAATAGGCGCGGGTAAAGGGCCATGAGCGCCAGCTAAACCCATGAAATTGACTGCCATTCGGGCTGGTCCATTACCATCGTTAGAGTATTCTAACGCTTCAATATCCGACTTTGGAAACTCTTGAGAAACTTTGGATGTAAACTGAACAACTTGATCAAGGTCCGACCTAGACGATCTAACAGATACATTTGGGCCGGATATACTTTCGAGTAGGCGCACAGCCTGATAAAAGTCGAATCGCTCTGGTTCTTCGAGCAATAACGCTTCTATATCGGCCCCTGTTCTCCAATTACCGGTTGCCATTTTTTCCAAGGACCTTCCTTTTGTAAACTTTGAATTTCTAGCTCAACAAAACTATTTAACGAAGCATGCAAACCTAAAAATTTGCTCAATATAGAGCCGAGCATATAGGGATTACCACCAACAAAATTTCTTTCATCTATTTTAAGGAGCACCTTGCTACCGCGGCAAAAACCTCGCCACGTCTCCCCATTAATCCGCCGCACTACCGGCGTCACATCCATTTCCTTTAACCCCATAACCTCCTGATACGATGCAGGCCGGTAATCGGGGCAGTATAAACGCAGTATCTCTCTCAGAGACTCAATTGATTTGGGAGCATTTGAAAATGAAAGTTTGTTAAGGCTTAGTTGTGATATTAAACGCCATAAAGTCGCACCATCGGTCGGCGGATACACAGTTGGAGTTGGCTTTTTTATGAGTGTGACGAGAGAATCAAAATCCTCATCGCCCTGAAGGATCGCTCCTACCGGGATCTGTTCTGTCATCGCTCTATTTGTGCAAAGCGCAGAAACCTTGGCTGTTTCTCCTGCAGGGCGTTTGGGATTAAAACTCACATCTACGAAAGAGATGCTACACTGGCTCCCACTAACTGCATTTGACGCACCACTCCGTTTGACAAACCAGAATTCCTTCGGGATGGCGTCTCCAATCTCATGCTTAATCCCATAGTAGGGCTCAAGCTTTCTCATTACCGCAACCGCGGGCGAGGAAATCGAAACTTCATCGATCGAATGGATCTCATATTGATCCATTGCGCCAAGCTCGGGTTGAAGATTATATTGGTAATCTGTGTGGTTGAGCCTAACGGGTTCCAATGTCTTTGGAAAAAGATTAATGACCGGGCTGCAGCCGACCAGAAAATTTCGACTAGAAGGATTAATCGACCGGGACGGCGGCCTATCGAGCCCAAACAATAGTGTTAGGCTTTCCGACAGAGGCCGTTGCGAAAATTTGGTAACATCAAAATATAAAAATTTCTCTGGGAAACTAAAATACTCTAACAAAAGTCGATAGGAACTGCTACTTTCTTTTCTATCCGGCAAGACACTCTGATCCTCGCGAAATCCTACCTCTTTTATAGTTGAGTGAGGGACCGAATAAAATTGCTCCTCTGTATCTCCCATAAATACAGTGGAGACCACATTAGATGCGACCAACTCATATAAATCCATAGCAAGCGATTTATCCCCAGACAAATGAATACGCAACGTCTCTAAAGGAATATCAGACATTGGGAGTCCAAGGCCACGCAGTTTTATCTTTAGGACACTATTGACTTTACTCGTATCGAAATATGAATAATTAGAAACAGGCTCAATGCTTGCTTCAGAAATTTCAATCGGCCGCACATCTACATCGTAGCAGGTCCTGAATCGGCAAAATGCCCCCTGTGCGGACTGTGCGTACAACGGCGTTCCGCGAGGAACTATTCTCCCGCTCGGTGCGGGCTGTTTTTCATCGCTTGCTCTGAAACAAACAGAACCCATCGGGGGAATAGGATCGATTAGGTAAGGATGCAACACCTCCAACATTGCAGCCGGTATCTCCGCATGTTGATCCTCTATTCGTGTTTGGATTCTGGCTGAGAGAAACGCGAAGGATTCCAACAAGCGTTCGATTTGCGGGTCGCTGCTTTCTTGACCTGATAATTCAAGTCGGCCTGCGATTTTTGGATAACGAGTACCAAAGTCAGCTCCAGCCTTCCTCAAGTATTCTATCTCACCACGGAATAATTCAATAAGTCGGCTATCAAAATCAGCCATATACTATTCACCTTGTGATTCAGGACCGATTACAACCTCAAAGCTAAACTGCTCCTGTATTTTACCTGCTTTTAGAATAGCATCAATAACTACAAGCAACCCCGCCGATAAAGGCTCAGCTTCAACAATTTCCACCCTGATACTTTTTAGGCGGGACTCGAATCTTTGGATCGTTTTTTGAATGTCCGTAGCTATCGCTTCCTTATCTTTCTCACTATTCGTTGAGGCGCCCGCATGGTCGCCCATCCCGTAAGCTAGTGTAGTTCCCCACACTATGTTATCAAAGTTTGCAAAAGAACGCCTAGTATTCAGCAGATTGGTAACTTCATTGATTACTGACTCTTTGAGCTGATCGACCATTAAATAACGAAAGGGGCTGCTTTCATTAGGCTGATTGGGGTTATCGTCAACCAACATATCAAAAAGCAACGCCCTTGCGCCAATGTCTTGTTTCACCAAAGCCACCTTTTATTTTTGCTTTCGCACGATAAAAACATGTTCTGGTGTTTCTATTTAATTTTAACTATTCGTTAAAGTTTTAAGGTCCCAAATAGCAGATACAGAACCACCAGCTGCACCGTCACTTGTCTGCTGTACGAACTCGTCCTCAATTCTCGAGTAATCGAGAGTAACTTCCTCTAGCGGCATATCGTCAGTCTCCTGATCGGATCCAGCAACAGCATAACGGGAAACCCAGACTTCAGACAATGTTATCGTTCGGTATAATTTCATCTCACCTTCAAAATTTCTAAGAAACGTTATAGTGACATCGCCTATTGTTGTGCCCGCAGAACAATGTCCCATTAAAAGTGGCGATGCTATATCTCCATATTTAGTAATTTTAACACCAGTATGAACACTCTCCCCGTTCGTCACACCCCGGGCTCGGCCTTGTATCATTGGAAGATTGATCTCCAAATCAACATTGAGTAGGCCGATCTGGTCTTCAAATCCGGCAAATTTCACCTCTCCAGCAATGAGAGAATTTTCTAGGAAGATCTTCGTATTAGCTGCTTCAGCCATTTCATTACTCCAAATAAATAAATTTCACTTAATTATTTTGTATTCTTTACGCGGAAGGTGGCGGCAGTTCTGCGACTAACCGGATAGAGGCTGACAACTCCTCGAGTTGGAAATGAGGCCTTAAAAACGCTGTCGCTGTATAAACGCCAGGCTTACCAGGAACCTCAACGACATCTACCCGAGCCTCTCTCAATGGAAATTTGGCTTTAACACCCTGCGAAGCGTTGTCATCCAAAAGTACATAGTCCGAGATCCAAGTCTGAAGGTATGCTCGTACTTCGTCCGCTGTCATAAATGATCCGATCTTGTCACGCATCATCACCTTGAAGTAATGCGCAAAGCGGGAGGCAGCCATAACATATGGCAACATACCAGATATTCGTGCATTAGCATTTGCAGCGTTGGTGTTGTAAACCTTCGGCTTATTGACTGTTTGCCCACCAAAGAAAGCCGCTTTATCAGTACCCTTACAATGGATTAACGATACAAATCCCAGATCATTTAGCTCTTTTTCACGACGGTCTGTGATAGCGATTTCCGTTGGACACTTCAGTGCTATGTCGCCCTCGTCTGTCAAGAAGGTATGAGCCGGCAGACCTTCTACAAGTCCACCTCCCTCTACACCACGAATAGCGGCTGTCCATCCATGCTGTGCAAAAGCATTTGTGATACGCTCTCCCATTACATAAGCTGGGTTACCCCAAAGATATTTAGAATGGTCAGTACCGTCTACATCTTCCACAAAGCTTACATCCTCGACAGGGTTTGTATCCGGGCCATAAGGAAGTCGCATTAAAACTCTTGGTAGTGTAAGTGTAACGTATCTAGAATCTTCCGTATCCCTAAATGATCTCCATTTGATCAATTCCGTAGATTCAAATAGTTTTCCTAAGTCTCTTGGTTTTCCCAACTCATTGAAACTTGACATGTCAAACAACCCGGGACCAGCCGCTGCTATGAATGGAGCATGAGCTGCAGCAGCTACCCCTGCGATCTTTTCCATGAAGGCTATATCTCTAGGCGACCGACCAACATAGAAGTCACCAATTAGAAGAGAATAAGGATTACCACCATATGATCCATACTCCTCCTCATAAACCTTTTTGAACAGATTGGACTGGTCGAACTCAACCGCTTTGTCCAAATCTTTTTGTAGTTCGTCTCTTGTCACAGGCAGCAGACGTATTTTCAAACGCGTTGAGGTTTCTGTATTCATGACCAAATGGTTCAATCCTGACCACGCGCCCTCCATTTTTTGGAACTCTTCATGATGCAGTATCTCATTCAATTGAGCCGATATCAGGTCGTCCAACTCCGCAATTTGTTCGTTTATTAATGTCGCTACGTCCTTTTGAGACAGGTTTTCATCCTTCAAAACTCTCGAAGAGAACTCCCCAATCAAATCTTTCGCGTAAGCTTCCTGCTCTTCACTTCGGGCTAAATGCCCTTGAGCGACTATTTGTTCTAAAATGTTACCCGAAGGTTCTGTATCCATAGCCATTTTTATAAAATCCTCTAAATATCTCGTTACTCAAGTGGTTGATCACGTCGCTACTATTAAGTCTCGTCCTCATCGGGTGCGCCTTCAGACGAATCACCTTCTTCTTCAGCGGGAGCGCTAGCTTGTATTTCAGCAACCGCTTCCTTCATCTCCTTCTGGCGTTCGGTATTTGACACAACGTCGCCTAAGAGCTGATCAAGATCGTCATTTCCATCGAGTTTGGCTAACAAATCATTTAACCTACTTCGCGCCTCATACAATTCCTTTAGAGGCTTAACTTTTTTGATAACATTTAGCGGGCTAAAATCGTCCATAGAACGGAATGTTAGCTCCACATTTACATTGCCACCTTCTTCGGAAATGGTATTTGGAACAGAGAGTGCTACTGTTGGCTTGATGGATGCCATAACCTCATTTAAATTGTCTCTATCAATCTCTGAGAACTTCCTCTCCGCTAATGGTGAAAGCGCATCATGACTTTTCCCCGCCAAGTCAGCCATTACCCCAACAATAAATGGGAGTTCCTTTTTTTCTATAGCGCCTCCAGTTTCCACATCATAGGTAACTTGCACTCTGGGTGGACGTATTCTAGATAACGCGTGTTGTGTTCCGTCTGCCATTAAAATCTCCATTCAAGAAATCGCTGGAACCATTTTTGAAAGGATAAAAACGGTCAAAAAAGTTACACACGATTAATGATTACTGTTAAGAAAACATTCTATTTTATTTAAAATATTCAACCGGTTACACAATTTCCACGAATAAATCTATAAGTTTTTTCATGAAATTTGAAATTTTATGATAAAGACGTCGATCCTTAACGAAATATTCTTCCAAAAGACATAAATTGGCTTTTTTTTCCGGTTTTTGTTTTAAAGCTGAAAGACTTCTGTTATAGCCAGCTCACAAATCATTTTCCAGATAACCACTCGAATCGGGGCAATGAAAAAACCAAAAAAGGCATACACGATTTTGTATGACTGCTCGATTTTATACAAAGGCCTCAAGCCAAATGTGAAACAAGGAGAGAACATGTTGATAGGTAATTTTTCTACACTTCATCCTTATCGGCTGGTTTACCTTGGTATCAGCTTATTACTTTTCACATTGCCCGGTTGCAGTTTCTTCCCGAAGTTTATTGCAGATATCGAAACAGAAACGATCGAAGTATCAGCGGCACCCAATGCCAATGCCGGCTACCCCATTGCTGTTGACGTTGTAGTCTTAAACGATACCACGCTGGTGCAAGCAGTGCAGGAAATGTCGGCTAAGGATTGGTTTGCGGGCAGGGAACAGTTCATCTTAGATCATAGTGAGATGTCAGCAGTCATAAAACGAGAGGTCGTTCCAGGTCGTAAGGCGCCAGAAATCGAATTAGAGCGCTCTATCCGGGTAAAAGCCGCCGCCGTTTTTGCATTCGCCAATTACTTAAACGAGGGCGCTCATCGCGTGAGGCTGGATGATTTTGAAAAACCCAAACTTTTACTCAGCCAAACGACATTGAAACTGGTATCGAAATGACTAAGCGCTTGGTTTTATGACGCATGCACAACATTCAGTTTTATAACGGAAGATTCTAAAAAAATGGCGAATATACCATCAGAAATTTTATGGCACGAAGGTATGCTTCTGTTGCCCCAACATTTTCAACAACAAGATGTGCGGACAGAACAATTAATCGATTGGCGTATTGGTAGCACTTCTCCATACAGTTGGGGTCTGGTCTCTATGACAATTGATTTATCTGCCCTCGTTCATGGCCATCTGCGGATCCAGCAGCTAGAGGCCGTCATGCCCGATGGTTTCATTGTTCAGTATCCTGATGAAAGCTCAACTCCACTCGAGCTGGATTTGTCTGCAGACAGAGAGCTTTTAAGAGGTGCGGTGACACGGGTGCAACTACTGCTTCCTAGAGCTTCTGATAGGTCCGCTGGAACTCAAGGAGAATTGCCGCGATATCGCGCCTTTCAAGCACGACCAATAGCTGACTCCCATACAGGGGAGAATGAAATTATTATTGATCGATGTGCACCGAATTTTACCCTTGAACTCACAAATCAACCGTCCGACCAGTTTATATCACTTCCGATTTTAGAGGTAACTTGCAGAGATGAGGCGTTTAGCCTTACCGACTACCTAGCTCCCACATTACGATTAACCAGCACAAGTCCACTTGGCCAGAGATTAGATCAACTTGCAAGGAGGACTAGAGAAAAAATATCCTTTCTAACGAAACAGGTATTGGATCAAAAATTTTCTGCAGGGCATCTAGATGTAGGAGCGAATAACCTGAGAGATACGATTAGCTCTTTATCAACGAACCTCCCAGAGTTAGAAACTTTAATATTGAGCTCGACAGCGCATCCATTTCAAATGTTTTGCGTTCTGGCAAGAGCAGTGGGATCAGTGTCCTCAGTTCATGACAATCTGATACCACTCGCACTTCGTCCATATGACCACATGAACGCAATTCAATCCTTCGATGAAGCTATTAAATTTATCCATGAGTGTCTGGAAAATATTCAGGAACGGTACACTGTAATCGCACTTCAGGGGATAGATAATGGGTTCTCGCTGGAATTTAGAGAACAATTATATTCGCAAACTATAATCGTTGGCCTTCGTTTTAAACCCAATCAAACCGAGGCCAATATGATAGATTGGATGAATTCCGCCATGATAGCAAGTAGTTCAAAACTTGAAGGCATGGAAGCTCGACGAGTTCTTGGTATTTCGCGACAAATGATAGATCATGAGGCATCTCTCGAACTTCTCAGATCAAAAGATATGTTGTTATTTGCTTTAAAAATGTCTGATGAATTTGTGGATCCCGAAGCTGATCTTACAATTGTGAATAAGCTGGCTGGTATGACCAGCTTCAAACCTACAGAGGTGGTGCTTTTTACAATGAATGCTACTAAGGAGTAAAGTGTGTCAAACCTAGATGTCATCCGCCAATTTCGCCTTTTTTATGAGGCGGTCGAGCAAGTTAGGCAAGCGGCTTTTTACATAACACTTAGCGATATTGGCGAGACCGAAAAAAAAGAATATTTGGTAAATGGGGAGATCACACCAGCCCCTATTGATAATCTTCTTAACTCATTGATGACTTCGCTAGAAGAACGCGGTAGAGACTTCTCGACAAGAGGGGGGGACTACGGATCAAGATTATTTGCGCGGGTGATATACGTATTTGCTGCTTTTGCGGACGATGTGATGTTAGAGTCCCACTGGGTTGGCAGAGACGAATGGGTAAGAGCGCCATTAGAAGTTAAGCTTTTTGGCAGTCAATCGGCTGGTGAAGAAATCTTTAACGATATTGATAATGGTCTCTCCAAATATGAATTTGGAAAACGCGATTTAGCTAAAATTTACCTAATGGCTTTAAACCTGGGGTTTGAAGGCAAGTTCAAAGGAACTCAGTCAGAGGTTGATATTCGAAGATATAAAGCGCGCCTTTTTGAGTTAATAAATGATCGTGCCCCCGAAAACTCAGAAGCAACTAAATCATTCTTGGGTTCCGTATACCGATATAATCAAACTGGGGGGGCACCCGAAATGATGTCTTACCTAAAACCATGGATAATAACCATCAGTGCAATTGGTGGGCTATATCTACTCGGCTCTCATTTAATCTGGGAGTATATGATCGCAGTTTTAGATGATCAGGTAACAGCAACAATCGAACAGTTAAGTTTGCAGTAGGATAAAAATAAATGGCGTGGTTCGAAAATTCTGTCAAATTTATTGGGCAAATACCTACGTGGGCCCTCATGACACTGGCTGTTGTATTATTAGTGCTTCTACTGTTGGCCGGAATCCAAATTTGGCGCTACGGCGTTCGCCGATCTAAATTACCAAAAGACTCAGATGGAAAATCACAATCAACGTACCTCATGCAGTCTATGCTTTCGTCATTTAAGGAGGCGCATAGGGCCTTTCAAAATTTCTTCCCAGGATTTAACGCAAAATATTCGACACCCGTTTTTCTCTTTTTGGGGCCACCTGGCTCTGGAAAAACTTCTATAATTGAAAAATCTGGATTATCCAAAAAACTGGGTAATGGAGCCAGTGGCAACCCGGTTAATTGGACGATTTTTGATAGAGCTGCAATAGTAGATGTTCGAGGTGATATAACCTTTGGAAACCTAGGTTCAAAGGGCTCTAATAAGTCGTGGAACACTCTAATAAGCCTGTTTCAAAAATTTCGCCCACGACGACCGATTGATGGTTTGATACTGGCGATACCTGCAGACGTCCTGAGTAACAATCACAGTTCAGGCAAAGAACAGCTTAATGAGCTAGCAGAGACTTTCCATCGGCAAATAGGAGACGCCCAGAGCAGTCTCGGTATGGCATTACCGATATACCTAATTGTTACTAAGGCCGATCACTTGTCGGGCTTTACTGAGATGACTGGCCTTCTCCGCACCGAAGAACTGAAAGAGGCGTTTGGATGGTCTAGTCCCTACATGCCAGGTTCTGCCTATTCGCCAAGCTGGTGTGAAGAGGCCATCGCAGCCCTTGTCACCCAGATTCAGGATGCGATAACTGAGTCGCTTTCAGACACTGGAAGACGCAATGATTGGCGAAAGAGAGCTATTTTATTGCCAACGGCGATAGAAAACTTAAAAGACAATCTCTACTCATTTTCAGAAACAGTTTTCCGAATTTCTAATTTTAATAAATCTGCAGCCCTGCGGGGTATTTATTTTACTGGCCAAATAGCCGAGAGGTCCTCTGGAGCGCCAACAAATGCCCTGATCGTGCGCGATAACTTGGAGCTCAACGAAACAAGCCGATTAGGCTTTACTTATGGGTTATTAGAGCGAAAGATTTTCCCAGAATTCACCTTGGGTAGTCCGTTTAATTTAAATCAGCTTTCAATGAATAAGAGAGTTAAGCTTATTCAAGTTTCAGCCGGAATAGTGGTCGTCCTCTCAATAGCCGGCTTGATGAATTCATGGATACATCTGCAAGATGGAGTTCGAGTTGTCTCGTCTTCAGTAGTAGCAATATCCGCATCCGACCAACATCTGAAACAAGCTTCCCTTGATGGTGTATCCAAGCAGCATTTGGTATCCATAACAGAAACTGTTCGCGTTATGAACAGGTTAGAGGCAATAGGCGATACCGATTTGAGGCCTTTTACGGCACCATCTACTTGGTTTCATGACCTCCCAGACCGGGTTGTTGGAATCATGAACCTTTCCTACAATCGCTTTTTATATAGGGAAATGTTTCGATGGTTAACAGAACGCGGTAACGACATAACCAATTCCGCCCTCGACAGTAAACTCTCATACATTTATTTTGCCAATACAAAAGCCCCTGTCGTTTTCGCGAGCAGTGACGAGCAAAACTTGAACCAAGCACAGCCAAATTTTCAAATATTTGATGCCTATTCCTCTGAGCTCGCCACGTTTGAGCGGATGGTAACAAACTACGAAAGTATACAGAATAACCAAGACACACAGGCACTTAGGTCGGTAGTCGATTATCTCTACGATATACAGTTAACCCAGGATTTTATCGATTCAGTAACCCCTACCCTTTTTGGAGGTGAGAGTAAACGAGTCGTTCCAATAGACATGGTTGAAGTTTCAGCAGCAGCGCAAAAGAAAATGGAAACAGTATGGAGCCACCTCCTTATTAATTGGGTCTCAAGGGACGGTATCTGGGATGATTTGACTGACCTTGCGACAGCAATCGATATGGATTACTTAAACAGCAGTGTCTCAGAACGTGACTTTACGAGGTTAGGAAGAATAAAAACCTTACTGGACCGGATCGAAAAAAATCTTAATTCTGGACGCTATGACTGGCTTTACGAGAACCAGACTCAGCTTCCATCAGAGTTGCAAGAAAGATTAAATACCGTAAAAAACATGAAAACTCTGGGTTCTAAGTCTAGTGAGTCTCTTCGTTCAATTTACACGTATCTTCATCGAACCACCCTGAAAAGATTTCTCGACTTTAAAATCCGAAATTTCGGACCCGTTTTGGTAGAAACCAATAATCGACTCTCCCTGACGGATCAACTGAATAATTTAAGGAAAAAGTTGGATAATATTGAGGCTGATCGACTGAAAAACGACGTTGCGTTGTCTTCAAAGCTAACAGAAAAAAATTCAACTTTAAGCAGCTCTGCACCAGACGGATATCATATATTCTGGAACGCCCAGATACTTGAATTAGCGGTTGAAGATGCCCTCCGGTATCAACAAATTTTTCAATATGACACGAATGCAGATTTGCAATCTACTTCAATTGACAAAACCGTAGGGCGTTTAACAAAACACGCGCTGGCTGCTAAGATAGCAAGCCAAATAAAAGCAGCCACTTCGATCGAAAAAACTATTTTTAGTTCTGATACGATGATTATCGAGACTGCTTTAGCGAGACGTTCACAAAATTTTTCGTCCGTAATCAGACCCCTTCGCCAGCTTTTTGAAATTTTAGATAAAACAGGCTCGGGCGAAGTATACCGTAACGCTAATGATTTAGTCGTATCTGAAGCGTTAAAAATCGTGTTGACCGCTTCGCAACTTTTAGAGATTGCTCAACCATACGATCTCGGTGACAATGGTTTTGACAAATGGGATGGTAAAAAATCTCCTGTAGAACAAATACTTCGTATTCGTAACTTAAACAGCTTGAAAACCTATCTCAATTTTCAACGAGAGCGCGTGGCTTTCTTAGCTAGAAGTTATGTCGCTCCAACCTTCGACTTTTTAATGAAGCAAAATGCCTCCAAAGCTCAATTTGCCCTCGACGATTTGTCAAGATGGCGAGGGATAATGGATGACCTAAACGCTTATGAGGCCATGCAACCACAGAACCCGATATCCGAATTGGAATTCTTTTTTGAGGAGACCATGGCGCGGGGAAATTGTGATGCATTGAGCACCTCATTGTTACCTAGTGTTGATGATTATAGTACCTGGTTTGCGTCCCAGATGGTGACCTTGAAAATAAACATGGCGGCTCGGTGTGACAGATTGCTCACACTTCGCTTGGCGAAGAACTACCAAGATTTAAGCAAGCAATTTAACGCCACCTTATCAGATAAAGCTCCGTTTTCTCGCGGCAGTTTTTTTGGGCCTCCAGCCTCTACAATAAGTATTCAATCTTTTTTTAAAGATTTTAATCTATTCATGAACGCAGGCGGTGGAGACCCTATTTTAACCATTAGCGATACAACAAGTTCTAAGGAACTTCAGACATTTTTTACGCGCGCTGACAGAGCTGCTGACGTGTTTAAGCAAGCCTCAGATCCAGGAGACCCCGAGGCACCGCTGATTTGGAATATAGAACCAGCTTTTCGGGTAAACAGAAGCTTTGAGGCCCAAGGTGAACAGATTATAAAATGGGAATTAACTGCCGGTGATAAAACTAGATCACAATTTGATACAGCAACGCGCCTCGAATGGTCTCCTGGGATGCCTATTAAGATTTCGTTTACATGGGCACTCAACGCAACAACACGGCCAACAGCTGATCCTAAAAGGTCTGATTTGTCTATAAATGGTCGCACAGCAACATTTTCATACCCCACGGCATGGTCATTATTTGCACTGTTAGATAGAAATCGACCATCGATCGGAACAGTATCTCGGGCATCCACTAAAGATCCACATGTTTTAAAGTTCTCTATCCCTACAATCGCCAATACGCCCAGTGACTCAAAAGGTTCCCCTATTAAGAGGGGCGACGCCACTTTATTTGTTACGCTACGTGTATTTGGGTCGAAGGCCATGGGAGTAAAGCGTCTTGTCGTCCCCCCCCTTCCAACTAAAGCACCAAGCTTTAATCTCCCGTTTGATTGAACCTATATGATTGATTTAAATACGTTATTGGATCCAATAGACCCCACCAATCGAGGAGGTGTATCTTTACTTTACGAAGGCGTCCATCAGGAAATAATGGAAGCTCGCCGGGAAGATGACGCCAGTTTGCCTAGGGGCGATTGGAGCCGTCCTTTAAAAGTCGCTGATTGGCAGGATGTCACCAATATAGGAACAAACACGCTTTTAAAAAAATCAAAGGATCTTCGTGTTGCAGTAATGTTAACTGAAGCTCTCATTTATCAGGAGGGAATGGCAGGCTTTAACGCAGCAACATCCTTCCTGATAAAATTTGTGGAAATATTCTGGGATGATATGCATCCAAAAATTGAAGAACCGGCAGATTTAGAAAGTAGGATGCTGATTTTAGAATGGTTCTCTGAAAAATGTGGGTTTGCTATAAAATTCCAAAATATCACCTCACCTGTTTTGGGCCATGTCGCATATAATTTAGTAGATTGGTTTGAGGTAGAAAAACTTATTAAGGCAGGGCCTGTTAAACTAACGAGACGCCAGCGCATGGAGTCACAACCAGAGGAATTATTGGGCCCCTCAATACAAAGTTTTGAAGATAGTGTAACCGCCACACCGACGGAGTGGTTAAAATCAAATAAAGAATTGATAGCGAAAACGTTAATAGTGCTCAATGAGCTCGACGAGCTTATAGCCAACAAGATGCCCGATAATATCCCAAATTTCCGTCCTTTGATAGAGACAGTAAATCAAATTCATTCTAAATCTGTGGAATTAATACAAATTCGTGAACAAGCAGAAGCGGAACTTGAAATCCAAGAAAAAGCAAGTGCGAATAACTCAGAGGCCATCGCTCAATCGTTTGAGGCAAACGAAGATAAAAATGATGCGGTTACCGCACCACTTGCCAAAGAGGATAAACAGAGCACTGAAGTAAAAGATACCATCATCAATTCGCGGGCCGAAGCTTATGAGGCCCTTGCAAAAATAACTGCTTATTTGATGGAAGTAGACCCGCATAGCCCAACACCCTACTTATTGAGAAAAGCAGTATCCTTTAGAGATATGACTTTTGCCGATCTTCTGACCGTCTTGGTAGATGATGAATGGCATCGTACCAATTTGCTTAAACTTATTGGCGTTGGAAACACGAGCGATAATGCACCTGAAAAATAGAACATCGATACCGAGTTTACTTAAGCATCCTGTCTATTTATGGATTATAAATGTTGTTCAACTTTAACTATAAGACAAGGTTACTGCATGTCAGATAGGCTCAAGATTATTCTACTTATTATCCTCGTTTTAATTGTTGTCTTTTTGGCTTTTTTTATTGGCTTAGTAACTGGCCAAAAGATTGTGCAAAAAAACTTAGAATCAGACGATATCAAATTAGTTTCCGTAGATAGGAATTCACCAAAGGCATTAGCCGGATCAACTAAAAATGCGCCTAACGAATTAAGCGACGTACCCAAGACCTCAGCGAAAGAATCAGTCGCCTTAGCCAAAACTTCATCAACGGGAAAAACTTCTGAACCTAGTACTGACGCAACGGATAATGGCGAGCTGGGATCAGATAAAGCTAGTCCGGACCCAACAGAAACTACTGCTAAAAAAGAGGATAAGAAATCCAAGACTGAAGAAACAGTAAACTCGACGGCCAATAAGAACGAAACTAAGAGTCAAAAACAGGAAAAAATGAATACTGAAGAGACTTTTGGGTCGAACACTATTGGGAAATTACTATCGACAAGAAAGAATAGTGAGACGAGCAAATCACAAGGTACGGATCTGGGCAATAACGCGGTTCCTTTACAGACTATAGCCGTAGGGGACTCAATTAGTTCACTATCCCAAACACCACCAGCCTACACAATATCCACTAAAGACCCATTGGACCATTATTTAGCTCAAAAACAAATGACTGCGTTGACTTCACTAGGTTTTAAGCCCTATCTAGTGTCTCTTTTAAATGGCACCAGCTCTCGATATTTACTACGAATTGGTGAGTTCGACACACGTAAGGGTGCCGAATTAGCAATAAAAGATTTACCTAATATTTATAAAGGAACCCTGGAAATAATAAGAATATCGAGAAAGAGACGCAACATTTCAGGCACGACAGAGGGCAAAAAAGAAGGCTAATCCATCTTTTTATAGAGAGTAGGTAATAATTTATGTCTATGGAAATATTTACTTCGGATTTTAGCCTACTTTTAATTTCCGGCCTTTTCCTTCAATTAGTTTTGATAACCTTATTTTTTAGAAATTTCAGGTTAATCCAAACACAGTTTAATGAGCAGAAGATGGAAATTGATAAGCACTCAATATTTCTTCAGAACGTTCAAGCAAAACTTCATGATCAGAAAACGGAAATTGATAAGCACTCAATATTTCTTCAGAACGTTCAAGCAAAACTTCATGATCAGAAAACGGAAATTGATAAGCACCCAGTATTGTTTAATCAACTTAGAAATGAATACGTTAATCTGAACAAAATGAACGAAACGATTTTGGAGACTGTTGAAAAAATTGCTGCCTTATCAAGGTATGAGGCTCAGTATCATAAGGATGTGCGAAAATCGCTAGACGAAATTAAGGGCGAGGTAACCGAACAATCCCTGTCAAAAATCAAGATGGACAAGGGTCTAAGGAAGCTTCTTTCCGAGTAGCTATGTAGCCTATTTTTTAATTCTTCCTGATAAGCCCAAGTTCTTGCAAAAGCTCTAAGCTTTCGTCCTTCCCTATAGATTTTTCGCTTTGCAAATCTACGTCGTTTGACGGGACGTTTTTTGAGGGGCTTTCTATATTATCAGTAGCATTCGTATTTTCTGGTATATTTTCCCCAGAT
>MDSV01099516.1_pt1 | contig 22756 bp, 17 predicted proteins | sample 810851 | NCBI WGS metagenome assembly MDSV01 (sample SAMN05326640, study PRJNA326480) | marine metagenome | isolation source: seawater | place: Atlantic Ocean: North East | collected 2012 | reverse complement strand
TTTTGCACTCTTATGAGTGTGTCCTCTTGGGGCTTCGCGCAGACCGAACCCGGCCGTTGTGTCATCTTGGGAAAGGTGGTGGATGCCACGACCAATGCCCCCTTGCCGTTTGCGTCTGTGGTGCTTCAGGGTCAAACCTCTGGCACCGCCACTGATTTTGAAGGAGCGTATCGTTTGGAAGGCGTGCCCGCGGGCGTGCACAACGTCGTGGTTTCGTTCCTCGGATACACCCCCAAAACCGTCTTCGAAATCGAAACCACGCCCGCCCGTCCCGCGGTGGTGAATGTCGCGTTGAACGAGGCCGCGATCGCGGTGGATGCCGCGGAAGTGGTCGCTGAATCACGCCCCACTCTGGAGGAAGCGCCTTTGAGCGTTCGAAGCATCGGCACCAACGAAATCAAGCGCAACCCAGGAGGGGGGCGCGACATCAGTCGGGCCTTGCGGTCGCTGCCGGGCGTGGCGGCCATCCCCAGTTTCCGGAACGACATTGTCATTCGGGGCGGTGCGCCCAACGAAAATCGATTTTACCTCGACGGCATCGAAATTCCCAACATCAACCACTTCGCGACGCAAGGCGCCAGCGGTGGACCCGTGGGAATGATCAACGTGGACCTTGTCCAAGGCGTGGATTTCTACGCCGGAGCCTTTCCCGCTGCGCGAGGCAATGCCCTCAGCAGCGTCATGGAGTTCCACTTCAAAGATCCGCGTACGGACCAGTGGACGGCCAACGCTGTGTTGGGGACGAGTGACCTCGGGGTGACTGTGGAAGGTCCGACGGGAGAAAACAGCAGCCTGATTGCGAGCGTACGTCGCAGCTATTTGCAGTTGCTGTTCGAGGTGCTGGGATTGCCTTTCTTGCCCATTTACAACGATTACCAGTACAAGTGGGTGTGGCGCCCCGATGACCGAAACGCGGTCACTGTACTCGGGCTGGGCGCGCTGGATGATTTTGAGTTGAACCTCGATTTGGCTTCGGACACGGCCGCAACAGGGTATTTGAATCAGGTGGCGATTTTGGACGTCTTGCCCATTTCAGAGCAATGGAATTACATGCAAGGCATAAAATGGGATCGGTACATGGAGGACGGCAAGTGGACCTTCGTGTTGAGCCGAAACATGCTCAACAACTCCGCCTTCAAACACGTGGACAACGACGTCGATTTGCCCCGGACGTTGGATTACGTGAGCCAGGAAATTGAGAACAAATTCCGGGCGGAGCGCTACCGCATTTTGCCAAGCGGCTGGAAGGTCAGTGGAGGGATGAATGCGGAATACGCGAAGTACAACAACAGCACAACGAGCGTGGTCTATGTCCCCGATGTCGGCAATGTGGATGTGTCCTTTGGTTCCGATTTCAAAATGGCCAAATACGGTGCGTTTGCCCAAGCGTCGCGGCCGCTGCTCGACAACCGCCTCACTTTGTCTGCAGGGCTTCGGTTGGACGGTGCGGTCCTGCTCGACGCCGCCGAAGGATTGACGTTGCCGGAATTGTCCCCTTTGGCGAATCCACTCGATCAATTCAGTCCCCGTTTGTCGGCGAGCTGGTCGTTTGCCCCGGGATGGACGTGGAACGCGAATGCCGGCATCTACCACCAATTGCCTGCCTACACCATCCTCGGACATGCTGGGCTTGGTGCCGACAGCACCTCCACCTTGCTGAACTGGTCGGAAGGCCTGACCTACACCACCAACCGTCAACTGGTGATGGGCATTCGCAAAGAGATTGCCTCGCGCAATGCGGCTGTGTCGGTGGAAGGCTTCTACAAGGGATACACCGATTCCCCTGCAAGCGCCAACACAGGCATTGCATTGGCCAATTTGGGCGCGGACTTTGGGGTGGTCGGAAACGAGACTGTCACCTTCGACTCCGAGGGCCGGGCTTATGGGATGGAGGTGCTCCTCCAACAGAGATTGTTCAAGGGGTACTATGGACTGCTGGCCTACACCTTGGTGCGCAGTGAGTACCAAAACCCAGGTGAAGACCTTGCCTTGCAGTCCTGGGTTCCGACTTCTTGGGACAACCGACACATCGTCAGCTTCACGGGCGGCAAGAAATGGGACAGCGGTTGGGAAGTCGGGGCTCGGGTGTTGTTCAGCGGCGGCCTGCCATTCACGCCCTACGCCTTGGACCAAAGCCTGCTGATTGAGAATTGGGAAACCTTCAATGCCCCCATTCCGGACTACGCCGCGTTGAACACAGAACGCAACGGCGCCTTTCACCAAGTGGACGTGCGCATTGACCGCAAATGGTTCTTTGACAATTGGTCGCTCGACGTGTTCGCCGACCTGCAAAACATCACGGCAGCGGCGCCTCCGCAACCCGACCAACTCGATGTGATTCGCGATCCGGCGACCGGCCGTCCCATCCCATCTGCCAGCAATCCAGGGTTCTACGATGCGAGGTTCATCTCGACCGCCACGGGCGCCATCCTTCCCGGCCTCGGCATGATTGTGGAGTTGTGATGGAGCGGTTTGGTGTCGGCGCAGAGCACGTATCTGTGGAGGGTTTGCCCTCAGGATTGTCCCACGGGATTGTGCAGTTTGGCGAGGGCGAAGCCGAGGGTTTTCGCCTGATGAAGGAGTAACGCAGTTTCAGGCGTCTCTACCTTAGGCGCTGTGAAAACGTGGGACATGGGACGACAGTACGAGGGCATTCCCCTCGCTTCAGCCTTGCTGTTTGCGGGCATCTTCGCCACGCTGCATCACATCCTTTGGTCGCCCATCGCCTTGGTTTTGGTGGCCGCCATGTTGTGGGTGGAAACAGAGCTGGAGGTGGTGCTCGAGCGGTTGGAGGTGCGACGGCGTTTGGGCCCCGTGAAGCTCAAGTTCAAATCGTGGAAGCTCGAGAACATGGAAGTGGTGGTGCTCGGCGAAAACAAAGACGCCACGAAATACACGATCCATTCCCAGCAAAACATCATTCGCGCCCACTCCGTCATTTTGACGGCCCACATCTGCAAGGGACATGGCCTGGCATTCGAGGATGTCGAGATGTTTGAGTTTGCCTCCCAAAAGAAAGGGGGGGAGGTGTTGAACGTGCTTCGGGCGCAACATGTTCCTACGTCATGAGGGTCGACAAATTTCTTTGGGCAGTGAGGGTCTTCAAGACGCGTTCCATGGCCAGCCAGCACTGTCGGGAAGGCAAGGTGTTCGTGGATGGCAAAGCCGTGAAGCCTGCCCGTGAAGTCAAGGTCGGAGAGGTGGTGAATGTGCGGAAGGGGGCGGTCACGTTCAGTCACGAGGTGGTCTCGTTCCCGCGAAGCCGTGTCGGGGCTGCATTGGTCCCGGACCACATGCGCGACGTGACGGCGCCAGAAGAGAAGGAGAAGTTGGAAATGATTCGGCTGGCCCAACAGGACCGACCCAAAGGGGTGGGGCGCCCAACCAAGCGCGACCGCCGGGATTGGGAAAAGGCCTTCAGGTCATGAGTCAAGTTTCTGTAGACAAGCATGAGGTGGTGGTGCGTCGGATTCCGGCGGTCGGCACCCGGGAATTGCGGCACCGTGTGCTGTGGCCCCACAAGCCCTCTACCGAGGAGTGCGTCATTGACATCGATGAAGCTCAGGGTGCGTTGCATCTTGGGGCGTTTGTGGAGGGCGAGGTGCCTTGGGGCATCGTCGTACCGGGGTTTGAAGGGCGCTTGATCGGGGCCTGCTCGCTCTTTGACCAGCACTGCGACCGAGTGGCGGTGCCGTGGGCCGAGGGCCGTGATCTTCGGCTGCGGGTCATGGGCACGCTCCCAGAAGTGCGCGGCTGGGGCGCCGGTGCCGCCATCATTCGTCAAGCCGCGGAAGAGGTCCGTGCCCAAGGCCGAGCCGTGCTGTGGTGCGACGCACGGGAAGTGGCGTTTGGGTTTTACGCGCGGATGGGGTTTGTCTTTTTGAACGACATCTACGTCATCCCGGACATCGGTCCGCACCGCACCATGGCGCTCGACCTATCTTCGCCTCCGCATTTGAACCTCTGATCCATGCCAAGCATCAGCCGCAAGGGGCAGGCCATGCCCGACAGCCCCATTCGCAAGCTCGCCCCGTTCGCCACCGCCGCCAAAGAGGCCGGCAAGCGCGTCATTCACCTCAACATCGGTCAACCCGACATCGCCACGCCTCAAGTGGCGTTGGATGCGGTTCGTCAGGACACTCGTACCGTCATTGAATACAGCCCCAGCGAGGGGTTTGCCTCGTACCGTGAGGGGTTGGCCAAGTACTACCAGAGCGTGCAGGTCGATGTGACAGCGGACGACATTTTGGTGACGACGGGCGGTTCGGAGGCGTTGGTGTTTGCCTTCATGTCCTGCCTCGATCCCGGGGACCAGGTCATCATTCCTGAGCCGTTTTACGCCAACTACAACGGCTTTGCACAAATGGCTGGCGTGGAGGTTGTGCCCGTCACCGCGCACATCGACCAAGGATTTGCCTTGCCGCCGATCGAGGACTTTGCGGCCAAAATCAACGACAAGACCAAGGCCATCTTGCTTTGCAATCCTGGCAACCCCACCGGCACGGTCTATGCGCCAGAGGCCCTCGATGCCTTGGCCCAGTTGGTGAAGGACCACGATTTGTACTTGTTTGCGGATGAGGTGTACCGAGAGTTTTGCTACGACGGCGCGAAGCCCAAATCGGTGATGCAGCTGCCCGGTCTCGAGGACAACGTCGTGCTCGTCGACAGCGTGTCAAAGCGATACAGCATGTGTGGTGCGCGCATTGGCGCCATGGTCACCAAAAACCGTGCGGTGCGCAAGGCGGCGATGAAGTTTGCCATGGCCCGACTGTCTCCTCCGACGCTCGCACAGGTCGCTTCCGAAGCGGCCTTGGACACTTCGGCCGCCTATTTCGAGGAAGTCCGAGACACCTATGTGGCCCGGCGCAACGCGCTCGTGGAGGGCTTGCGCGCCATCCCTGGTGTCAAGGTGCCCACCCCAGGCGGGGCGTTTTACGCGGTGTGCGAATTGCCCATCGACAATGCCGACGCGTTTTGTCAGTGGATGCTCGAGCACTTCGACTTGGAAGGAGACACCGTCATGATGGCGCCTGCCACAGGTTTCTACGCCACCGCGGGAGCGGGCACCAAGCAAGTGCGCATCGCGTACGTGTTGGAGGTGGCGCTCATCGAGCGCGCGGTGGCTTGTTTGGCCGCGGCCTTGCAGGTGTATCCCGGTCGCCACGAGGCTTGAACTCACGTCTCTTGATTTTCAAGGGGTTGTCTTGATGACCCCTCGGTTCGGTTGAGGCACGCTATTTTGGGGGTCCAAATCCCCTCCATCATGCAGTGTGCACGATTCTCTTTTGTGGCCTTGTTTTTGGGTTTGACCTTGTCTGCCAAAGCAGATCCAGGCGACACGACGTGGGTGCAGACCTACACGTGGGAAGCCCAAAACAACCCCGCCACCGCCTACGACAGTCCTGGCCGTCGCTGGTTTGAATTCCCAAGCCAAGAAGACACCACGTACCGCAAAATCCTGATGTACCACCGCTTGAAGTGCTTTGAAGACGGCACCGCAGGCAACTTGGGTTTCGCGTGTGGCGAGTGGGATTACCTCTCGTACAACTACCTGTTCGAACACACGGGGCTCGACGACAGCACGGCGTTGTCGCACCCTCAATACCTCTTGAACGATGCGAGCTTTGAGGAAGCCTCTTTGATTTTGCAGCCTGAGGGCGGCGCGCCGGTGGACACGGTGTGGCGCATGCTGTCCACCACGTCGCACGAGTTTGTGGAGGGTTCCACGACGTGGTCACAATTGGCGGGGGTGCCGATGAACGATTTGGCAAACACCGCCCTGGAAGACCAAACCCGCCACCAATGGCTCTGGTCTGTGGCAGAACTCGATTCCCTGGGCTGGGCTGTGGGCGACACGGCATGGCGCATGTCGCTTCCCCGTGCAGGCAACTTGGGTGCCTCCTCGGTCGACCGCGCCACGTTGCGGGTCCGCTGGACGGCAACCACCGCCCTCGAAGGCATTGTCACCACAGGATGGTCCACCCTGGCCGATGGCCCCATTGCCGTGGGCGACATGGCATGGTCTTGGAACGTGGACTTTGGGCAACCCCTCACGCGTGAGGCAGACATGAATTTGATGGTGGACCTCGCTTTGGACGGCGTGAACGTGGCAGAGGGCACTGGCCTGAATGTACAGACGTTCCTCGTTCCCGACACCTTGTCCCAAATGTGCAATCCCTCCTCGACCGGCGCACCGCAATTCGTGCGCATGGATGGCAACGACCGCATGGAAATCGACCCCGTGGCGTTGCTCGGCATTGACACGACCATCACTTTGGAATGCTGGGTTCGCGGGGATGCTGCGGTGCTTCCGACAAACACCACGTTGTTCGAAGGGATGAACGCTGCCAACCAGCGCGAAGTCAACGTTCACCTGCCCTGGAGCAACAGCCGGGCCTACTGGGACTGTGGGCACGATGGGGGGTACGACCGCATTGAACAGGACGCCGGTGAAGGCATTTTGGAGGGGCGCTGGGTGCACTGGGCCTTCACCAAAAATGCCGAGACAGGCGTCATGCGGATGTTCGTGAACGGCCAGCTTTGGTTGACCGGCACGGGCAAGGACAACGTCATCGGAGAGATTGCGCGGATGAATTTGGGGGGCTCATGGAACGGAGACGTCGATTACTACGGGGACGTGGCTTCGTTTCGGATTTGGGATGCGGCGTTGACGGCCCCCACATTGGCGGCCTACATGGATGTGTCTTCCATGGATGCGTTGTTGGATCACCCCCACGCCGACGACTTGCGCGGGGTCATCAACATGGACGGCCAAGATGGGCAAGCCACCAACCAAGGTCCACTGGCCGGTTGGTTGCATGGAGATGCCGGACGCCGGATGTTCTCGCCGCGTGAGGCCTTCTTAGATGCGATGCCTGTCGTGCATCGCCCCGCCTTGATTTTGGAAGGGGGTACCGAGCCACTCATGGCCGTTGGTGAAGCCATGTGGGCGGACGTGATTCCCGTTCCCCCCATGTCTGTGACGACGTGGGAAGTGGAAGGCAATGGGGTGGTTTGGACCGACTTGCACTACGGTTGGCCTGCCGGTTTGGTCACGAGCACCAGCATGGAGTGGGGCGACACCTTGTCTACGTACCCTGTGTCCGGAGAGGTTGTGGGTTACAACAACGAAGCGCTCAACTACTGGTCCGAGCCCTTTGAAATCATCGACCGTTACGAGCTCTCGCGTTACATCACGCCTTACGGCATCAACTTGACGCTCGGTCCCGACGGGTGGGCGTGGGTGTTTGACGTCACGGACTACGCGCCGCTCTTGAAGGACAGCGTGGAATTGCAGTGCGGCAACTGGCAAGAGCTGCTCGATCTGAAGTTTGCCTTCATCGAGGGAACACCGCCACGCGATGTACAAAAGGTGACGGCATTCTGGAAGGGGGCCTACAACTTGAACAATTGGGATGCCACAGTTTTACCCCAGACTTACACGCCGGGGGACAATGAGGAGATGTGGCGATTGAAGACACGGGCCAGTGGCCACGGCTTTGGCCAAGGAAACAACTGCGCGGAGTTCTGTTACAACACCCACAGTGTGAAGGTCAACGACACGCAGCAGTGGAGTTGGGAAATCATGCAGGAGTGTGCGGACAACCCGCTTTACCCACAGGGGGGAACTTGGATCTACGACCGCGCAGGTTGGTGTCCAGGGGCACCCGTGCGCACCGAGGATTTGGAATTGACCCCACTTGTGGCGGGACAGGACAGCTTCACCGTCGAATACGACGTGACGTACGATCCGCACGGGAACTACCGCATGGAAGGCCAAATCATCGGCTACGGCCCTGCCAACATGGCCCATGACGTGGAGGTCATGGACATCCTCGCACCCAACGACGATAAATTGTTGTCGCGCATGAATCCGGTGTGTGAAAACCCGGTGGTTCGGATTCGCAACACGGGTTCCGAGCCGCTGTCTTCGGTCACCTTCACGTACGGCATCACAGGCGAAGCCTTGGTGACGGAGACCCTCGCGTTCGAATCGCCTTTGGCGTTCCTCGAAACGCGCGACGTGGAATTGCCCTACAACGCCACGGCCTATTTCGTTGGGGACGACGAGGAAGTGCTGCGCTTTGAGGTGCGTGGGGATGTGGCAGGCGATTTGGATGAAGATCTTTCCAACGGCTGGATGTCGGCGACCTTCCGTCGCCCTCCAACATGGCAATACAACAGCTTGGACGACAACCGCATGATTGTGTGGACCAAAACCAACAACGTGCCGGGAGAGACGACCGTGGAAATCCGTCACGCCAATGGAGGTCTTTACTGGGCCCGCAGCTACAGCGAAGCGAACACCACCTACCGAGACACCATCGTGCTCAACCAAGGATGTTACCGATTCACCGTCAACGACAGCGGGGACGATGGCATCGATTTTTGGGCCAACAACGATGGTTCTGGGTATGTGCGCCTCAAAAAAGTGGCCGGGGGAAACTTCAAGGTTTTTGAATCAGACTTTGGAAAGTCCATCTCCCAAGCCTTCTACTGGGCCACCAACTTGTACAGCGGGGTGGACGAGCAGCCGGAGTTGGGCGGCGATGTCGCGGTGTTCCCCAACCCCATGCAAGACCAGCTCACGTTGCTTCCTGCGGGATTCTCAGGTCAAGCGGAATACCGCATTCACAACGTCCAAGGTCAGTTGATCGACCAGGGTGTGTGGCAAGCGCAGGCGGGGCGACAGTCCATTGTGGATGCCAGCGATTGGCCTTCGGGCACGCTGGTGGTCGTGGTGCGTCAGGAAGACCAAGTTTGGACGCGTTGGGTGGTGAAGGAGTGATTTGAAGGGGGTGTTGGTGTTTAAATTCCTGTTTTTGACAAAAACTGCCTCATTGTGGAGGGGGTGTTGATGAATTTTTGATGTTTTTTCCGTGAGCCCCCCTCTTTTGCTTGAGGGGCAGGTGTATTTTTGCCCAAAATTTTACGCCATGAGCCTCAACCGCCAACAAGCCCTGCACGAAGTGTTGGATCGCGTGCCAAACCATCAGCCGCGTCCGGCCAACAAAATCTCTGAGTACTTCGGTGAAAACGTGTTCAATCTGCACGTGATGCGTTCGTACTTGCCCGACGAAGCCTACGACGGCATTGTGGAGGCCATGGAAAAGGGAACCCCCATCAGCCGTAAGGTTGCAGACCAAACGGCATCGGCCATGAAGGAGTGGGCAATCAGCCGAGGTGCCACGCACTACACCCACTGGTTCCAGCCTTTGACGGGCAGCACGGCGGAAAAGCACGACAGTTTCATCTCGCCCACATCCGACGGGCGTGCCATTGAAAAGTTCGATGGAACTTTGCTCGTGCAGCAGGAGCCCGACGCCTCTTCGTTCCCCAGTGGAGGCATTCGCAACACGTTTGAGGCCCGTGGCTACACGCTGTGGGATCCCACCTCTCCCGCGTTTGTGTGGGGAGAAACGCTTTGCATCCCCACCATCTTCATCAGCTACACCGGTTACGCCCTAGACAACAAAATGCCCCTTCTGAAGGCTTTGTCTGCAGTGGACGCGGCAGCCACGTCTGTTTGTCAGTACTTCGACAGGAACATCACGAAGGTGAATGCCACCTTGGGTTGGGAGCAGGAGTACTTTTTGGTGGATAAGGCGTTGTACGCTGCGCGTCCCGACTTGGCCATGACCGGCCGTGCATTGTTTGGCGCAGCCCCTGCAAAAGGTCAACAACTCGACGACCACTACTTCGGCGCCATTCCCGAGCGCGTGTCTGCGTTCATGAAGGACTTCGAAATGGAGGCGCACAAGTTGGGCATCCCTGTGACCACACGTCACAATGAGGTGGCGCCCAACCAATTTGAGTTGGCACCTGTGTTTGAAGAGGCGAACCTCGCCAACGATCACAACCTCCTCTTGATGGAGTTGTTGGAAAAGGTGGCTCGTCGCCACGACTTCCGCATCCTGCTTCACGAAAAGCCTTTTGCAGGTGTGAACGGTTCGGGCAAGCACAACAACTGGTCGCTCGGCACCAACACCGGGGTCAACCTTCTCAAGCCAGGCAACAATCCCAAGACCAACCTCCGCTTCTTGACGTTCTTCGTGAACACTTTGGCGGCGTTGCACCGGCACGCGGACGTGGTTCGCGCGTCGATTGCGAGCGTCGGGAACGACCACCGCTTGGGTGCCAACGAAGCGCCTCCGGCGATCATGTCGGCCTTCATCGGCTCTCAATTGTCCGAATTGCTCGACGCCTTGGAAGCCAGCATCAAAGCAGGCAAGCTGACGCCGGCCGACAAGACCGCGCTCAAGCTCGAAATCGGTCGCATCCCCGAGGTGTTGCTTGACAACACCGACCGCAACCGCACCTCTCCGTTCGCCTTCACAGGCAACAAGTTTGAATTGCGTGCGGCTGGCTCCACAGCAAACTGCGCGGTACCCATGACCGTTCTCAACACCATCGTGGCAGAGCAGCTCAACGCGTTCAAGGCGGCAGTCGATGTCCGCATCAAGGGTGGAGACAAGAAAGACGATGCTTTGTTGAAGGAGTTGCAAAAGCTCATCAAGGAGCACAAGGCCATTCGCTTTGAAGGCAACGGCTACGGTGACGAATGGGTCAAGGAGGCCAAAAAGCGCGGCTTGAGCAACCTCACCGACACGCCTACAGCACTTCAGGTTTGGGGCCGCAAGGAGGTGGCGGAGTTGTTCTCCTCGCTCGGTGTGTTGACCACGGAAGAGCTTCACGCACGCCAGGAAGTGGAATACGAGAACTACGTCATGAAGCGTCAGATCGAGGCGCGCGTTGCGGGAGACATGGCGACCAACATCGTCCTTCCTGCGGCCATTGCGTACCAAAACATGCTCATCGAAAACATCAGCGGGTTGACCGACGTGTTCGGGAAAGACGCCAAGGCGATGACCGCAGGCCAACGCGAAGTGCTCGCGGAGGTCGCAGAATGCGTGAGCAAGTTGCACAAGTCGGCCTCTAGCCTTCGCAGCGACCGCTCTAAAATCAACAAGATGGACGACATCGCGAAGCGCGCAGTGAAGTACGGTTCTGTGGTCACTCCCCTCATCGAGGAGGTGGGGAGCCACTGCGCCCGATTGGAGCAATTGGTGGACAATGAGATTTGGCCTTTGCCCAAATTCCAGGAAATGTTGTTCACGCGCTGAGAAAGCGTCACGGGGTTCTTGGCCGATTCACCACCGGCTGTTCGAGAAATGGAAAAGGCGTCTCCACAGGGGGGCGCCTTTTTTCTGTACTTTCACACCTTGATTCACCAAGCCTAATTAGGAATGCCTACCAACCTGCAAGCATCCGTGGCCCGCTTGAGTGCCACAGTCCTTTTCTCTTTGTTCGCCGCAGCCGCAGCGTTTGCCCAGAGCGACATGACGTTCGAAGCCGACCAGGCGTTTGAGCGTCGTGGTTACCACGAGGCGGCCCGCGAATACGTGGCGCTGTATGCCAAAATCAAGTCCGACGTCGCCCTCAAGGCGTACTGCGCTTTCCAAGCGGGAGAGTCATACCGCCTTCACCACGAGCCTGAAATGGCAACAGAGTGGTACGACAAGGCGATTGGCTTGAAGTACGGAGACCGCAACAGCATGGTGTTCTTGGTGTACGGGGATGCGCTCCGTGACCAAGAGGCGTTTGACGAGGCCATCGAGATGTACGCGCGTTACCAGAACGCGGGAGGCGACTCCAACGTGGCCGAGAGCCGTATTGAAAACGCCGACCTCGCAGCCATCATGATTGAGGAGCCCGAGAGCCGCTACATCGTGGAGCCCATGGTGTTGTTGAACTCGGCGTCGTACGATTTCTGCCCGACGTTCACAGGCAAGAAGCAGGACGAGCTCGTGTTTGCTTCTTCGCGTGAGTCCGCGACAGGAACCGACGAAGATCCCATCACGGGCCAAGCCTACATGGATTTGTTCCACAGCGACATGGACAAGAAGGGGCGTTGGAGTGAGCCCGAGCCTTTGGGCAACACCATCTGCACCGTACACAACGAAGGAAGTGCCACGTTCGACAGCGACGGCAAGGTGATTTACTTCACGCGATGCATGGACATGGACGGTTCGAACCTGGCCTGTGACATTTACATGGCCAAGAAGCAAGGGGTCAGCTATGGGGCTTCCTCGGCGTTGGGTTTGATCAACCGCGAAGAGAACGACAGTTCTCAAGTGGGACACCCCACTTTGTCTCCCGACGACAACATTTTGATTTTTGCGTCAGACATGCCCGGTGGATTTGGAGGCAAGGACCTTTGGTACGTGGAGGCCGTTGAGGGTTCCTTCGAAGGTGCAGTGCCACAAAACCTCGGTGCGAACATCAATACGGCGGGGGACGACTTGTTCCCGCACTATCGCGACAACGGTGATTTGTACTGGTCGACCAACGGCCGCGAAGGCCTCGGCGCGTTGAACTTGTGGAAGGCTGAAGGGCGCGAAGGCAAGCTCGCCTTTGCAGAGCCTACAGCGTTGCCTTACCCCCTGAACTCGGCTTCTGACGATTTTGCCATTTCGTTCCGCGACGGCATGGAAGAAGGCATGTTCACCTCCAACCGCGTGGGTGGCAAGGGCGTCGACGATTTGTACTCGTTCAAATTGCCTCCGTTGGAGTTCTGTTACCAAGCGTACGTCTATGACTACGACACAGGCATGCCCATCGAAGGGGCGACAGTCACTTTGGAATCCAACGACGGCTCCTCGAATGCTTTCACCTCGGACGGAGAAGGGGAATTGTCTTTGTGCGACGGTGAAATTGGAGAGAACATGACCTTCAACGTTGACGTTGCGGCTGAAGGCTACATCGGCACTGGCGACTTGGTCACCACTGCCGGTTTGACGGAGTCGACCACGCTCGCCCGCGAGTACCTTTTGAAGGAGATTGTCCTGAACAAGGAATACGACATGCCTGTGGTGCTCTACCCGCTGGGCAGTGCGGAGCTCTTGGTGGATGAGTCGGTGAATTCGTCAGACTCGTTGAATTACCTCGTGGACTTGTTGGAGCGCAACGAAAACTTGGTCATCCAATTGGAGGCGCACACTGACAGCCGCGGCAGCGCTTCGGCGAACAAGAAGTTGAGTCAGGACCGCGCCGAGACGTGTGTGAACTACCTGCAAGAGAAGGGCGTCGCCGCAGCGCGCTTGGTTCCGGTGGGTTACGGAGAAGACGCGTTGCTCATCAGCGATGCGGAAATCAACCGCATGGCCGCGGAGGACCGCGAGATGGCGCACCAACGCAACCGTCGGACGGTCTTCAAGATCATCCGCTTTGATTACAAGCCCGGCGAATAAATCGTGAGCGATGCGAGATATGCCGCGCGCGGGGTTTCCGCGGGCAAGGAAGAGGTGCATGCCGCCATTGAAGGCATTGACAAGGGCTTGTTCCCCAAGGCTTTCTGCAAGATTGTCCCTGACCATCTGACGGGGAGCCAGGACCACTGTGTGGTGATGCATGCCGACGGTGCTGGGACCAAATCGTCTCTCGCCTACATGTATTGGAAAGAGACCGGAGACGTCAGTGTGTGGCGTGGCATTGCCCAAGACGCACTCATCATGAACGTGGACGACCTGCTCTGCGTGGGGTGTACGGGCCCCATTTTGGTGTCCAGCACCATTGGGCGCAACAAGCATCTCGTGCCTGGCGAGGTCATCAAAGAGATCATTCAAGGAACGGAATCATTGTTGGCAGATCTTCGGGGTCAAGGCCTTGACATCCGCTCGACGGGAGGGGAGACGGCAGATGTAGGCGACCTTGTCCGAACCATCATTGTGGATTCCACCGTGGTGGCGCGCATGCGCCGAGACGAGGTGATTGACAACGGTCGGATTGAAGCGGGCAATGTCGTGGTGGGCTTGGCGAGTTTTGGACAAGCCACCTACGAAGCAACGTACAATGGAGGCATGGGGAGCAACGGGTTGACTTCGGCACGTCACGATGTGTTTGGCAAGTCCTTGGCCACGAAGTATCCGGAGAGTTTTGACCCCAGAACCGACGCGCAATTTGTCTACTCAGGCAGCTTTGGCTTGACCGATGCGGTGGAAGGATCACCCTTGGATGCAGGTCAGATGGTGTTGTCTGCCACCCGCACCTATGCACCCGTGGTGCAGACGTTTTTGAAGGAACACCGTGCGAAGATTTCCGGGATGGTGCATTGTTCGGGCGGGGCCCAAACCAAAGTACTTCACTTCTTGAACAACGGACTTCACGTCGTCAAGGACAACATGTTTGACGTTCCGGTTCTGTTTGAGACGATCCAACGCGAGTCGGGGACCTCTTGGGAAGAGATGTACAAGGTGTTCAACATGGGACATCGGCTCGAGGTCTACACCGATGAAACCACCGCGCAGGAGATCATCAAGGTGAGCGAGTCGTTTGGCATTGCAGCCCAAATCATCGGTCGCGTCGAAGCCAAGGATGGAAAGGCCGAAGTCACGGTGAACGGCCCCCACGGAACGCACACTTACAGCTAAATCATGGCGCTGGACCGCGAGGCCACCGGCGGTTGGGTGAAGAAACTCCAGAGCATCGCGGATCGGTTCGCGGAGGTGGAGAAGCGCGTTTCCGACCCGGAGGTGGCGTCTGACCAGCAAGCCTTTGCGACGTTGATGCGGGAGCATCGACGGTTGAAGCCCATGGCCGAGAAGGCGCGCCAGCTTGTCACGTGTTTGGCCAATTGGGACGAGGCCACTTCTTGGAAGGATTCGGAGGATGCCGACATGCGCGAACTTGGGGCGGCGGAATTGCCGGCCTTGACGTCCGAACTCGAGGAGGGTGTAGAAGAGGCCAAATGGATGCTTCTCCCCCATGACGCTGCGGACGACCGCGACGCGATTTTGGAGGTACGTGCAGGGACAGGTGGTGACGAGGCGGCTTTGTTTGCCGGGGATTTGGTGCGGATGTATGTGAAGCACGCCGAAGACCGCGGGTGGAAACACAGCTGGGTCGGCATGAGCGAAGGCACGGTTGGGGGATTCAAGGAAGCGGTGATTCGATTGGAAGGGGAGGGCGTGTTTGGCTGGCTCAAATTTGAGTGCGGCGTGCATCGCGTGCAGCGGGTGCCGGCCACAGAATCCCAGGGAAGGGTGCACACGAGCGCGGCCACCGTGGCGGTGTTGCCCGTGGCGGGAGAAGTGGATGTTGACCTCAACTTGAATGACGTGCGCAAAGACACGTTTCGCGCCAGCGGCGCGGGCGGACAGCACGTGAACAAAACCGAGAGTGCGGTGCGTTTGACACACGTTCCCACGGGTACGGTGGTGGAATGCCAAGACGGCCGTTCTCAGCACCAGAATTACGATCGCGCCCTCGAGGTGTTGCGGAGTCGATTGTATGATGCAGCGAGGGCCGAGGCCGAGGCTGAACGAGCTGCCGAGCGGAAATCCCAGGTCAGCACCGGGGACCGCAGTGCCAAAATCCGAACCTACAATTTCCCCCAAGGCAGGGTCACCGACCACCGCATTGGGTTGACGCTGCATGCGTTGCCCGCCATCTTGGGCGGCGACCTGACGGCCGTCATTGAGGCCTTGCATGTGGCCGACCGTGCCGAGCGGTTGAAAAATCTTTGACAACCCCACTCCTCAAGGCGTGTTCGAGCGGCCCTCAAGGACGGCCATGTCCGACCTTTGCGGCATGTCTGCACCACGATTGTCCCGGCGTTCTCCTGCCATCGCTTTGCAAACCCCAGAGGGGTTGTTGTCCGCCATTCATGCCAAAGGTTCCTACCTCTGCGTAGGTCTTGATCCCGACCCGGCCAAGATTCCCGCTTCGTTCGGTGCAGGCGTTGAGGGCATGGAGGCTTTTTGCTTGGCCATGGTTCAGGCCACCCAGCACGTGGCGGTGGCGTACAAACCCAACTTGGCCTTCTTCGAGCAATACGGTGCCGCGGGGTGGGCTGCCTTGGAGCGCGTGGTCGAACAGATTCCGAGTGACGTCTTGGTGATTGCCGATGCGAAGCGCGGCGACATTGGCAACACCGCAACGCGGTATGCACGCGCCATGTTTGAAGGACTTGGGGCCGATGCCGTGACCGTGGCGCCGTACATGGGCCGGGACAGCATCGAGCCGTTCACGGCGTTCGAAGGTCGTTGGACCATCTTGCTCGCGCTGACGTCCAATCCTGGGGCTGAGGATTTCGAGTTCCACGGAGAACGTCCGCTGTACCGTGAAGTGTTGCGCAAAAGCCAAACCTTCCAGGGCGCCCAAAGACTCATGTTCGTCGTGGGGGCCACGCGACCGGCCATGCTCAAACAAGTACGCGAAGAAGCGCCCCATGCGTTCCTGTTGGTTCCAGGTGTTGGCGCTCAAGGCGGCACGGTGGAAGACGTTGCCCAGCACGGCATGAACGACCAGTGCGGATTGTTGGTGAACAGTTCCAGGGGCATCCTGTATGCGGCTGGGTCTGACGCCACCCAGGAGGAATCCCAAGCGGCGGCCGCGAACGTGGCGGAAGATTTGGCTGCACAGATGCGCGCGACCTTGGAGGCCAGAGGGTTGGTCTAAGTCACCTGTAAAATTCACGTCTGCGGTTGCAAAACGCGATGGTCTTGCGGTGCGAAGCTTTCGAGGCGCGTCGTAAATTCACAGCAATGATGATGTTCTCCTTTCGCGTCTTTCCCAGAATATACCTCGCGGTCGCTTTTGTGCTCGGCGTGGTCATTTTTGGAAGTGTGGGATACGTTGTGGTCGAGGGGTATTCCTGGGTGGAGGCCTTGTACATGACGGTCATCACAGTGTCGACGGTGGGGTTTGGAGAGGTGCGGGAGTTGAGTGAGGAAGGCATGGTATTCACCACGATTTTGATCATGGGCAGTTTGGGCACGTTTGCCTATTCCATTTCCGCCCTCACGACGTACTTTGTCAATGGAGAATATAGAAACACGTTCAAAGAGGCACGCTTGAAACAGGAAGTTGAAAAATTGTCCAACCACGTCATTGTGTGTGGATTGGGCCGGGTCGGTGAAATGGCCGTTCAGGAGCTCGTCGACCACAACACTCCAGTGGTCATTGTCGAGGGAGATTCCGACAAGGCGGAACGGTTGGCTGAGGAAGGCTTGATGGTCATTCCAGGCGACGCCACGCGCGACGAGAATTTGGCCAATGCGGGCATCACGAGGGCCAAATCGGTCATCACAACCCTGCCTGACGATGCCCAAAACTTGTACGTCGTGCTCGCTGCCCGGGAAATGGCACCCAACATCCACATCATCAGCCGAGCGTCGATGAACAATTCTGTCAGCAAGCTGCGCGTGGCTGGCGCCAACAATGTCATCATGCCTGACAAGGTCGGCGGTGCACACATGGCGTCGCTCGTGGTCATGCCCGATGTGTTGGAGTTCCTCGACCACGTGCGCATTCAAGGTGCCGACGCCATAAACCTTGAGGAGATTCCCGTCAATGTCCTGCCACAAGGACTCAAGGCTTCCACATTGGGAGAATTGGACGCCCGCAACCGGGTTGGCGTCAACGTGGTCGGGGTGAAAAAGTCCGACGGGGATTTTATCATCAACCCCGGCGCAGACACTCCGCTTGACGATGCATGCAAGCTGTTTGTCCTTGGAACCGTCGACCAAATCCGAACCCTCAATCGCTTGTTGGGCATCCAACCCCCTCAAGTTTGACAAAACCACACCTCATGATCCCACGTATTGCCCTTCTCTTGCTGTCCCTTGTGCCATGGCTCGCCCATGCGCAAGACAGCGTAGACGACCGCATCAATGCGGTGATGGAACCCGTGACCAATGCCATCATGAGCGTCATTTTCTTCACCGTTCCCATTGGGGGAGGGCGTGAGGTGCCGTTTGTGTTGATCTGGTTGCTTGCAGGTGCCTTGATTTTCACGCTCTACAACCGCTTCGTCAACATCACCGCTTTTGGCCATGCCTTGGATGTGGTTCGCGGCAAATTTGACGACCCCAACCACAAAGGAGAAGTCAGTCATTTCCAAGCCCTGACGGCGGCGCTCTCCGGCACCGTCGGGGTGGGCAACATTGCCGGTGTGGCTGTGGCCGTGTCCCTTGGGGGACCTGGTGCGACGTTCTGGATGATTGTGGCCGGTCTGCTCGGCATGAGTTCCAAGTTTGTCGAGTGCACCTTGGGCACGAAGTACCGTCGTGTGAATGAGGATGGAAGCATTTCAGGTGGGCCGATGTACTACTTGCGGGACGGATTGGCCAAGCAAGACAAAAAAGGTCTGGGCGCCGTGCTTGCTGCCTTGTTCGCGATTGCATGCATTGGCGGTTCCTTTGGCGGAGGCAACATGGTTCAGATCAACCAGGCCACAAGCCAACTCATCGCCGTCACGGGAGGTGAAGCCTCCGTGTTCTACGGCAACAGCTGGATTTTCGGGGTCATCATGGCCGTGATTGTGGCGTCGATCATTCTCGGGGGCATCAAGAGCATCGCCAAAGTGACGGATAAAGTGGTCCCATTCATGGTGGGCATTTACATCCTCGGCGCCTTGGCGGTCATTTTTGGCAACCTTGGGGAAGTGCCTGCGGCCTTCGGTAAAATTTTCAGCGGCGCCTTCAACAGCGATGCGATGTATGGAGGACTTGTGGGGGTTTTGATTCAAGGCTTCAAGCGTGCGGCGTTCTCGAACGAGGCGGGCATTGGATCGGCCTCGATTGCCCACAGTGCTGCGAAGACCGATGAACCTGTCAGTGAAGGCATTGTGGCGTTGTTGGAGCCGTTCATCGACACCGTGGTCATCTGCACCATGACGGCCTTGGTCATCGTCATTTCAGACTACGGCGCGTACGACCAAGCCGGGGTTTTGGCGAGCGCCCAAGCCGGGGAGTTGCAGGCAATCAATTTGACCTCCTCGGCGTTCAGCCAAACGTTGTCTTGGTTCCCGGTGGTCTTGTCCGTGGCGGTCATTCTGTTTGCGCTGAGCACCATGATCAGCTGGAGCTACTACGGACTGAAGGCATGGACGTTCTTGTTTGGAGAGACCCGTGCCATGGACATCACCTACAAAGCGTTGTTTTGCGTGTTTGTGATTGTGGGGTCAGCCATCAGTGCACAGAGTGTCTTTGACTTTGGCGATGCCATGATTTTTGCCATGTGCTTCCCCAATGTGTTGGGATTGTATTTCATGGCCCGCGAGGTGAAGGAGGATTTGGGAGACTACATGAAGAGGGTGAAGAGTGGCGAAATCAAGAGGTACGACTGACACATCCAAGACGTTTTTTGGCGTCAGGCATGCCCAACTCCGCGACTGGAGTTGGGCATGTTTGTTGATTGCGGGATTGGCATGCAGTCACCTTTGGCGGGCCCAAGCATGGGAAAGGCGGTTGCGAAACGTTCCGCGGGCCACCGTGTCTTCGCTGCACCGTTGGCTGGAAGACATCGACGTGCCCGAGGCATCCCGATACGCTGCGCGCTTGCGGAGGAAGCACACGCAACAGGGGCCTCCGAAAACAAAGACGAACAACCCTAGACGGGACTCGGTCTTCAAGCCTCCAAGATTGGTGGACCTCAATCAAGCCAGTGCGGCGGAGTGGGCGGATTTGCCGGGCATCGGCCCGGTGCTCTCTCGTCGCATCGTCAAATTCCGAGACGCGCTCGGAGGCTTTGCTTCCCTGAATCAACTGCATCATGTCTACGGTTTGGATTCTGCCGTGATTGAACGTATGCAGCCTTCATTGAAGTTGGAGGCCCATTCGCATCGGGGCATCTGCCTGGATACGGTCACGTTCCGGTCACTGGTCCGGCACCCCTTGTTTGATGCAGACCAAACGCGAAGGGTCCTAAGGGCTTGGGGAAGGGGCACCACGCTAGATGCGTTTTGGACCCGGGTGTCGGTCACGGACGCGGAACGCCAAGCCTGGATGCCCTACTTACGTGTGTGTCCGGCGGTGGGGAGGAAGGACGGCATGGAGTTGGAGCGGTGAACCCACTTTGCCGACCTTTGTGGTCCTCAACGACAGGAATCCATGCAACTTACATTGACCTCAGACCAGCGCCTGATTCGCGACAGCATACGTGATTTTGCCCAAAGGGAAATTCTGCCACACCGAATGGAATGGGACGAAAGCCAGCATTTTCCCAGGGACCTGTTTCAGCGGATGGGGGAGTTGGGATTGATGGGGATGTTGGTTCCGGAGCAGTATGGAGGTGCCGGCTTGGGGGACTATGAGTACAAGATGGCCATTGAAGAATTGGCCAAGGTGTGTGGCTCCATTGGCCTGTCCATGGCCACGCACAACAGCCTTTGCACCGGGCACATTTTGCAGTTTGGCAGCGAGGAGCAGAAGCAACGCTGGTTGCCCAAATTGGCGTCGGGTCAATGGATTGGCGCGTGGGGCTTGACCGAAGCGAACACGGGAAGCGACGCCATGCGCATGCGATGTGTTGCTGAGAAAGATGGCGACGAGTGGGTTTTGAACGGCACCAAGAACTGGATCACCCATGGCATCACAGGCGATGTGGCTGTGGTGCTTGCCAGAACAGGGGAATTGCTCGACAGTCGCGGAATCACGGCATTTGTGGTGGAACGCGGAACGCCCGGATTTTCTGGAGGCAAGAAGGAAAACAAACTCGGCATGCGCTCGAGCGAGACCGCAGAGATGATTTTTGACCAATGCCGCATCCCCGAGGTCAATGTGCTCGGAGAAGTGGGAGAGGGGTTCATCCAAGCGATGAAGATTTTGGATGGCGGAAGGATCAGCATTGCCTCCCTTGCCTTGGGCATGGCCAAAGGCGCGTTGGAGACGGCCACGCAATACGCCAAGGAGCGTGAGCAGTTTGGACAACCCATTGCCCGCTTTCAAGCCATCGCCTTCAAGTTGGCCGACATGGCGACGTCCATAGAGGCGGCAGATTTGTTAACCTTGCAGGCTTGCGAGCTCAAGACGCAAGGAAAGGCTGTGACAAAGGAGAGCGCTATGGCGAAGTATGAGGCGAGCGAAGTGTGTGTTCGCGTCGCGACAGAAGGGGTGCAAATCCTGGGTGGCTACGGCTACACAAAGGACTTTCCCGCAGAGAAATTCTACCGTGACAGCAAGCTGTGCACCATCGGAGAGGGGACCAGCGAAATCCAAAAATTGGTCATCAGCAGAGAATTGCTGAAGGCCTAAGGTGGTCTTTCTCGGAAATTTCTTATTTTTGGCGCCCAATCAGAATCATCATGCTCAGCATCCAAGTCAAAGAGGGGGACAACATCGAACGCGCCCTCAAGCAATTCAAGAAGAGGTTCGACCAGACGAAAACAATGAAGCAATTGCGCACGCGTCGTGAGTTCGTGAAGCCGAGCGTGCTGAACCGTGAGATGCGTAAAAAAGCGGCCTACAAAAATGGTCTGAACTTGAAGTCGGAGTGATATAATTCCGATAATTCGTCGACATAATATTTGGTTATGTCGATAAAAAAGGCGATATTGCACGTGCTCTATCGCCTTTTTTACGCCTTGACCCTTGACCCAATCACCCCAGCATATTGCCCACTTCCTAGATTATCTGCAGAAAGAGCGGAGGGGATCTGACCACACCATTCGTTGTTACAAATCGGACCTGAAACAAATGCAGAGGTACATGTTGGAGGCGTATGAAGTCGGGGATTTGACGTCCATCGAGTCCGAATGGATTCGGTCTTGGGTTGTCGAGTTGGTCAAGGCGGGAAAGTCGCCAAGGACCATCCACCGCAAGGTGAGTGTGTACCGCACGTTTGTGAAGTACGCCCGCCGTCAAGGCATCATGACCACCAACCCTGCCGAGTCGGTGGTGTTGCCCAAGGTGGAGAAGCGCATGCCTGAGGTGGTCCCAGAGCACACCATGAATCAACTGTTTGTAGAGGAGGTGTTTGCGACGGACTGGAAAGGCCGCCGAGATCGCAGCATGATGGCGCTGCTCTATGAGACGGGCATCCGGATGAGTGAGTTGATTGGCTTGAAGGTGGGGGATGTCAACGGAGCGCGCAAAGAACTTCGCGTTTACGGCAAAGGAAGAAAAGAACGTGTGTTGCCGTTGTTGCCCTCAACCCTTGAAAGCATCATGCAACACGTGATGGATCGTCCTGTGGGAGAAGACGATTTGTTTGTGACGGATGCAGGGAGTTCTCTGTATCCGTCATTTGTTTACCGGAGGGTCAATCACTACCTTGGAGAGGTGAGTTCGTTGCAACAATGCAGTCCTCACGTACTTCGGCATACGTTTGCGACCCACCTGTTAAACAGAGGCGCTGAATTGGCGGCAGTGAAAGATTTGCTCGGACACGCCAGTTTGTCCTCCACACAGGTGTACACCCAGCACACGACAGCAAGGCTGAAGGAGTTTCACAACGCTTCTCCGCTGAACAAAAGGGCGACGGGGGAGTAAAGCCCGTTGCGACATGCAAATTCAGATTCATTCGATTCATTTCGACGCCGATGCGTCCCTCTTGGATTTTGTCAAAGCGAAATTGGACAAGCTGTTGACCTACAACAACGAGATCCAAAACTTTGAGGTTTTCTTGAGGGTGGAGAAGAGCGACAACCGTGCGAACAAGGTGGTGGAAGTCAAAGCCCATGTTCCAGGCAAAGACCTGTTCGCCAAGAAGCGTTCAGTCAGTTTTGAGGCCGCGATGGATGAGGTGCACGAAGCCCTACGCAGACAGGTGATTAAGGTGCATGCATGAGCGTCGGTTCTTCCTGAAAATTTTCCCACGAGAGCATGTGTAATCACGTGGATTTCTTTCTTACATTTGCCCTCCCGAAAACCGGGAGGGTTTTTTGTTGCCCTGCTCTTTGAAATGTTGCCGGTGTAGCTCAGAGGCCAGAGCAGCTGATTTGTAATCAGCTGGCCGGGGGTTCGAATCCCTCCAC
>MDSV01065639.1_pt1 | contig 22763 bp, 25 predicted proteins | sample 810851 | NCBI WGS metagenome assembly MDSV01 (sample SAMN05326640, study PRJNA326480) | marine metagenome | isolation source: seawater | place: Atlantic Ocean: North East | collected 2012 | reverse complement strand
TGTTAGAAGTTTTTTTCTTAAGTGATATTAAAAAATGAATTTAATTTTTCGATAAAATATGAAATTTTGTCTCGATCAATATCAAGATGTGTTACCAATCTAATATTATCAGAATCCGCGTTGATAAGTATTTTATTTTTTAAACAATAACTCTTAAATTTATTTGAAGAACCTGCTGGAATATTTATAAAAATCATGTTTGTTTGCACATCTTTAATTTTTAAGTAAATTCCAGGGATTTTTTTCAGTTTTCTTGCCAGATATAAGGCGTTTTTATGATCAACTTCCAAACGCTCGATATTATTTTCAAGGGCGTAAATACCTGCTGCTGCTAGTATTCCGGATTGTCTTAACCCACCTCCTAGCAGCTTACGAATTCTATATGCTCTTTTTATAAAGTCCTTTGGACCGACTAAAACGGAACCTACAGGTGATCCCAAGCCTTTTGAAAGACACAAGGATACAGAATCAATTTTTTCTACCAAAGAACTCATAGAAGCATCGAGTTTAACGGCTGCATTTGCGAGCCGCGCTCCATCCATATGAACAGACAGCCCTAAATTCTTTGCAACCGATGCGCAGTTGTTAATAGTTTCGTGATCTTGTATTTTACCAGAAACCGTATTCTCTAAGCTTAGTAATTTACTGATTGGGCAATGTGGATCATCAGGTTTTATAGATGCTGATATTTTTTCAGTATCAATACTTCCATCATCATTGGTTTTTAGAGGCGCCATCATTATTGAGCCGAGAACTGATGCTCCTCCGGCTTCGTCAGTATAAACATGATATTTGTCCCCAGTAATAATTTCATCACCTCTTTGGCAGTGCGCTAACAGCGAGCACAAATTTGATTGTGTTCCGCTTGTAACAAATAACGCCGCTTCTTTCCCAAGTAGAGCAGCAGCTTTTTCCTGAAGCTCATTTACTTTTGGATCATCACCGTAGACATCGTCTCCAACCTCGGCATTGGCCATGGCAAACCGCATACCTTCACTAGGTCTGGTTACAGTATCACTTCTGAAGTCGATCAGCTCGCTTTCAGTTCTCTGAATATATTTGTTTGGAATCATATAATGTTTCATAATTTACTATCAAAAAAAGGTTATTAATAATAGCTTTTTATATGTAGCTTTAAAAGCACTTAAAGAAATTTTAGGGTAATAATTAGGCCATGTATCCATTTAACCTAAATTATTGTACCAAATCATAGTATTTTTAGTTTTTTGCGATTTTTTTCTTTGGATCGTAAAATGGAATTTCAACTATTTTAGCATTATAAATACTATTATCTAACCTAATTTGAAGCAAAGTCCCTAATTTACAATACTTTATATCTACAATAGCCAATGCGATATTAAGTTTAAGCCGAGGAGAAAAAACGGCGGATGTGACTTTACCTATCGGCTGATCATTTCTTATTACTGCCCAGAATTCTTTGTTTGGTGAATCGAGTGGTTGACCCTCTAATATTAAACCTACGTGTTTTCGCTTGACCCCTTTACTCTTTATTTCAGTTAAGGCCTGTTTTCCTATGAAATCACAGCTCATATCGAGATCAACTAAACGATCTAATCCCATCTCATAAGGGTTGTTAGTTGAGTCGACGTCCGCATGATAGGACAGCATTCCGCCTTCAATTCTTCTGATGGTAGACGTATGACCAGCTTTGAGCCCTAAAGGAACTCCGACTTCCATTATATCATTCCAAAGTATGCTTCCTTTCGACCCGTCACGCAAGAAAATTTCATAACCTAATTCACTCGACCAGCCTGTTCTTGATATAACCAAAGGTATCCCTTTATAATCTAATTGCTTAAGCCAGTAATATTTCAGTTCCGCGATTTCTTTTCCAAAAAGAGCTTGAATTATTTCTCGTGATTTTGGACCTTGTAGTTGTAAAGGCGATACGTCAGGTTCAACTATTTTTACATTCATTCTAAAATTAGTTGCGACACCTTTTGCCCAGAGGAGGATATCACTGTCAGCCAAGGACAGCCAATAGTGATTTTCGTCTAGGCGTAGTAGTACAGGATCATTGAGAATACCGCCCTTCTCATCGGTAATAAGGATGTATTTGCACTGCCCAATACGGCATTTTGAAATATTTCTAGGCGTTAAATATTGGACAAATTTGGAGGCATCGGGACCACTAATCTCAACTTGCCTTTCGACGGAGACATCACATAGAATAGCGGCATTAATCAGGTTCCAGAAATTTTCCACTGGGTCACCAAAATCTCTTGGAATGTACATATGGTTGTATACAGAGAAATCTTTGGCACCCCAATCTACGGTAGCTTCAAAGAAAGGTGATTTTCTAATTTGAGTTCCAAAGCCAAAACTATTTTTATTAGTAAAAGACAAGATATTACCTATAATTGTGGAAAAATTTAATGGTTATATAATTCAAAATTCCTATCGTTCAAAAGTAGCACTTAGAAACGGATTTTGGTAAAGTTCGCTATGGGAGTCAAAACCTTCTTCTATTGTGCAGTTTGATGTCGGTCTAGCAACACATAATAGGATATATCCCTCTTTCGATTGTCGTTTATTCAGTGCAGTTGCACCAGGCTGTCTCACTTTTCCAACTTTTAATTTTGCTGCACAACTGATACAACCCCCATATTTGCAGCCTATTGGAAGTTGTAGACCAGCATTCAGGGCAGCTTCATAAATTGATTCGTCAGAACTAACCTTTACCGAAAGTTTACTGTTTAAAAAATCAACTTTAAAGTATTTTTGCTTTCCAATCACTATATTTCCAAATGCAATTTTGGTTTCCAAAATGGTCTGAACAATTCTATTTTTGGGCATCTATTCATAACAACTTTTAGACCGGCTTTCTCAGCTAATAATGCTGCATCTTCGTTGAACACGCCTATTTGTGCCCACAAGACTTTTGCGCCTACTTTAATCGATGTTTCGGCGATTTCATAAAGAGCTTCAGATTTTCTAAATACTTGAACCATATCAATTGGTCGATCTACGGCTTCCAGAGAATTAAAAACTTTAAGGCCACGAATTTCTGTTACATCTGACTTAGTATTGATAGGAATCATGGTGTAACCCTGTTCGTGTAGCACCCTTAAAACACCATAACTGAATTTTGTGGGATCTGCACTCGCTCCGATCATGGCTATGTTTCTAACACTCGAAAGTATGTCGGCCAAATAATTCTCGTCATAGGGTTTATTATGATTCATATTTTTCTCCTAAAGCCAAATATCGGAAGTGCAGTCTCCACCTGGATACCGGGATTCGTGACACCGAGATGGACCATTTGGTTCTTGCCCAAAATTAACTATGAAGTCAGGATTTATTTTCATACCGCCATTAATAGGGTCACAGTCTATCATCAATAATACCCCTCCTTTTTCACGTATCTCAGGATAAAATTGGTTGTCCCACGTGGAAAAAAGAGAGGTTGTTACGTAGAGACGCTTGCCATCAAGGCTTAGCTGGAACATTTGGGGTCCTCCAGCCATTTTCACACCATTAACCATTGGTGCTTTGTTCAACAATCCGCCCATCCAGACTTGTCCAGTCAGCTTTGGGTTATGAGGATCGCTAATATCATATTGTCGCATATCACCGTGTAACCAGTTATTTAAATAGAGATATTTGTCATCCATAGAGATCAGAATGGCTGACATTACGCCAGGGAGCGGTATGGGCCAATCAGGATGAGGTTCGTTTTCAACGTCAATTATTTTTTCCCATTCCCATTGTCCAGTCTTGTTTTTCCACCAGTGAATAACATTTGAGCTTAAAGCCGCACCACAGAAACCATGACTACTGTTGGGATTATGGTGGAATTTAACTTCAAGGGGAATTAAACCATCCTCTCCAAGATAGAACGTCTCTTTTGGTTGCTTTTTTTTGAAATCCCAGAAATGAATTTCTCGTCCATATTTTAATAGACCTACTTCTTCTAGATCGAATCCTGGCATGAATGTGTTAGGAGCAGCCCACTCAGATGAAACCATCACATTGTGACGTGGCTGATACCAAAAGTCATAGCCAAACTTGATGTCGCCCATAGAATTTTCCCAGCGACCAACTATGTTAAATGCTTTATCTAATAGTAAGTATCCTCCTGGAGCATTTCCTTTCGCGTCACCCAAGAAAGAAATAATAATTTCGTTACCTAAGCAGTGGACCGTGTGTGGACCAGAAAGATTCACTTTAGTTTTTATTTCATCTCCCTCTATTACCTTATATAGGCGAGGGGCGCGAGGATCTGACGCTGTGTCTACTATGTGAATGTTGTTTGACCTAACTCCAGGTAATAGTAAATATTTTCGTGACATACTTTGATCATCATGGCATGACGAGCATGCGTTCCAGCCCATATGATGTAATTCGTCTCCAATACCTGGCATTTCAAGACGATGAATTACTTTTGAATATGTGGAGCTTTCAGGATCTGTGTCAATTGTTGCTAAATAGTCAGGTTTTTGAAGTCCAGTACCCGTATAAATAGCAATCGTATAAAGTAATTTTTCTCTCGGCGATTTTATTGCATCGGCTGGAGATGCATAACCTGGTCCACAACATGAGTTTTCCATCGTGAGGTAATTCCTCTAAAAAACAGTACACAAAATTTCGAAATTATATTAGGTATTATGTAAAAGATGATTATATTTCCACGAGACTTATTTCAATTGGTGTGACATGGTCAAGGATTTAATAAACGGGTTCAACAAATTTAGAAATAAATATTTTGATGAAAACAGAGAGTTTTATCAAACATTAACAAAAATAGGTCAGAAGCCAAAGGTAATGGTTATCTCGTGTTCGGATTCTCGCGTTGACCCGACGATACTTTTTGGATCAAGCCCAGGGGACTTGTTTGTCGTTCGTAACGTAGCCAATTTAGTCCCACCCTATCAACCTGATGACAAATATCATGGTGTAAGTGCTGCAATCGAATATGGGGTTCTTGAACTAAAGGTGAAAGATATAATTATATTAGGTCATTCTTTTTGCGGTGGAATTGAGGCACTTTGTTCCGAATTTTTGGGGGAGACAGATCACATCAGTGAATTTGTTTCGTCTTGGATTAAGATAGCATTGCCGGCAATGGAGAAGTTTGACTGCAATTCGACTAAAAGTGAAATTATTGATCTTGTTGGGCACGCTAGTATAAATAATTCAATAAAAAATTTACGTACTTTCCCATGGCTTAAAACTCGAGAATTGAATAAAGAATTGAGAATCCACGGTTGGTGGTTTGATATGGAAGAAGGTATTCTTTGGGCTAGTGAGAACGGCACAGAAAATTTTCAACCGCTTTTATCTTAATAGGCGATCTTAAAGAGAAGATTTCTTACTTATGACAATTCAAGAATGGGCTTCGCTAGCGATTATTTGCACCCTTGGTGCCTTTTCACCTGGGCCAAGTTTTATGCTGATTTTGGCAGTTACAGTTTCAGAAGGTCGAAAAGCTGGAATTTCTGCGTCGATTGGACACGGTATTGGAGTTTTTCTTTACGCATTAACTGCAACAGCTGGGTTGTCAGCACTACTAAAAGCCTCAATTATGGTTTTTAATCTTATACAGCTTATGGGTGCATTATTTTTAATGTATCTTGGCTTTCGTATCCTCAAATCAGCATTTAAAGACAGCTCACAGATAGCATATAAAAAATCTGAAAGGGGAGGACCTAACAGGTTTTGGGATGGGTTTTTGATCGCTGTTCTGAATCCAAAAATAGCGGTTTTCTTTCTCTCACTGTTTAGCCAGTTTCTCATTGCAGGACAAAGTTCACTAACTTATTTGGCAATGGCGGTGATGGCTGGTGTTATCGATACTTTGGCTTATTTGCTTATGGTAATTTTGGCAAGTACTTCCTGGCTTAGTAATTTTCTTGCTACTTACAAGAAGCTAGTGGAAGTTACATTTGGATTCCTTTTATGTTTTTTGTCAGCTTCTTTATTTGTAAAAATGATGCTATATAGTTAACAAAGTATCGGGAAAAAAGATTTTTTTTAATTATACTCTTTAGAGGAACTCTTCAATGAAAGTAGGAAAATACAAGATACTAGGGCGCGCTGGAGCAGGTTCTTTGATAGCAGAATTTTTGCTTACGGAATTGGATGTTTCATACGATATAGAGTTTACTAGTCCAGAGAACGAAAAAGATGTCAAGCAAAGGAGTCGTCATCCTCAGGGTAAAATACCCATGTTAATTTGTCCTGATGGTTCTTCAGTATATGAAACTTTGGCAATAGTGAATCATTTAACAGATAGATTCAATAAATTAGTGCCTACCCGAGGCACTCATCAGCACGATCGGTTCTGGCAGTTTTTGTCACTTTTTGCCACCTCTTTATACTCTGGTTATCATCGACAACACCATTCGAGATACTATATTAGTAAGAACTCATTCGAAGAGTTACGTACCCGCGCACGAAACGAGCAAGCGATAATCTACGATTATATTGAATCTGAAGTTTCACCCTTTGTTTGCGGAGACTTATTAACAGCCGCAGATTTTTACCTTTATATGTTAATGAGATGGGATTTGTATAAAGAGGACCTTTATTTTTCGCGACCTAATCTGAAAAAGCTTTCTGAGTTAGTTAGAAATAGAGATAGTGTTAAGTTGGTTTTAGAAAAACAACCAAGAAAAAAATAAGGTTATCGCTAAAATAATTGTTTCGCTATTAAAAGTTCTTGTTTTCGCTTTTTGGTTAACTTGGTTAAGGGCGGTAAAATATGACACCAATCCCTATTTTGGGTTCTTTCTGAAACAAGAAACTTTATCGATGCAACTAACGATTCTGCTGCGATTTTCTCACGAATTATTTTTATTTTTTCAATCAGATCGGTGTTCTGAGAGGCTCTGTTTTTCCAAGCAATAGCGCACAGCTCGGATGTTTGATTTACAGTTGCTGAAATACACCCTGCAAAATTAGAAGTATAGGACTCGCTTAAAGAAACTTCCGAACTAGGGAATACGCGAAAGTTTTCTATTTTTGCTAAGGATCGACAGTATGCTAAATCACCTGAGGAATCTTTAATACCTCCAAAACGATGTGGAAATAGCTTATTAAGTTTTTCAATAACTTGGATTGGAATTGTTACACCTGTCATCTGTGGAAAGTTATAGAAAAAGACCTTGATTTCTCGGGGACCTAATTTTGTATGTAGAGTTTTATACCAGTTAAAAAGACCCAAATTAGTTACTGGTTTATAGTAGTAGGGAGGAAGTACAAGCGCTATCTCATAGCCGAGGTCACTAGCCACTTTAGTTAGCCTTATAGTTTCAAATAATGAGGGTGTCCCTGTTCCAACCATAAGTCGCTCTTTACTTAATTGACTTGCAGCTAATTTCATTAGTTTAATTCTCTCTGAGGCATTTATGGAATTTGCTTCACCAGTTGATCCAAGTATATTAATGCCATCGCAGCCATGAGCTAAAACCCATTTGCAATGTGAAATAAAATCTTCATGGAGAGGCGCACCATTATTAGAAACTGGTGTTGGGACAGCAGCTACAATACCAAACATTTATTATCTACTTTCTAAAAGCTTTATTATTAACACGAATAATTTTAAATATAATATTATGAAAGGAATGTATAATCATATAATTAAAAGTTTTATCAAATAAAACGGAAAACGCTTAACGCAGATAAAAGATGTTAGTTAAAAATCGTATACGAACAGAGTTCCATATTTAGAGAAATGAAATTACATAAAAAATGAATCAAGTGGGTTTCAAATGAAGCGCTTATATCATCTTCCATTATCGCCATTTTGTCGAAAGATTAGATTGGTTCTTGCTGAAAAGAAATTAGAAGTAGATCTGATTGAAGAACTAGTTTGGGAAGGTAGGCTTGATTTTTTAAGACTTAATCCTGCGGCAAAAGTTCCTGTGTTAATTATAGGAGATTTGGTCTTATCTGATAGTACGGCAATTTTTGAATATCTTGAAGAAGTTTACCCGTTTCCAGCGTTGCTACCCGAAGGGCCTGCTGAAAGAGCTGAAGCACGCCGTTTGACCTTTTGGTTTGATGATAAATTTCATAGCGAGGTCACTTCTAAACTATTATATCAGCGGATAACGAAAAAACTCTCCCGAATTGGTCATCCTGATAGTACGATAATTAAGGCAGGAGTAAAAGCACTTAAATTTCATTTTGAGTATCTTGATTATATTTTGGAGCGGAGAAGGTGGCTTGCAGGAGATAAGATGACAATAGCTGATTTTTCAGGTGCTGCACATTTTTCTACCTTGGATTATATCGGAGATATAGATTGGTCTTGTTCTTACCATATAAAAAACTGGTACGAAAAAATAAAAAGTAGACCAGCATTTAGATCTTTGCTTTCTGATTACTTACCAGGATTTCACCCTCCCGAACATTATTCAGATTTGGATTTTTGATATGGCGAAAATTTCGAGATCAAATATTAAGAGTAGAATAAAAATAAGGGCAAAAAGCGAAGGTTTCTCCTCTGTTCATTTAACTGTTCCAAGCATTGATGTTTTAGCTCGAAAAAATCTTCGAGAATACCTAGATCGAGGATTTCATGGTCAAATGAGTTGGTTAGAACGCAGATTTGATTGGCGATCTAATTCTAAAGCTTTATGGCCTGAAGCGCGATCAATAATAGTGCTTGGAGATAGCTATACTCCAAAAATTGATGTGATGGACGGATTAGCTGAAAGGGGTCGAGGAAATCTTTCAGTTTATGCGCATGGACGTGACTACCATGATGTAATCAAGAAAAAACTTAAGAAGTTTGGTAGTTGGTTAGTAAAGGAAACTGGTGCCCAAATAAAAGTATTTGTTGATACTGCACCTGTGATGGAAAAACCATTAGCTCAGAAAGCTGGATTGGGTTGGCAAGGGAAGCATACGAATTTAGTAAGTAGAAAATTAGGAAATTGGTTTTTTATTGGTGTTATATTTACAAGTCTCGAAATAGATTCTGATGAGCCAGAAATTGACCATTGTGGAGCTTGCTCAAAATGTTTAGATATTTGTCCAACATCTGCGTTCGTTGAGCCTTACAAATTGGATGCGCGAAAATGTATTTCTTATTTAACTATAGAGCATAAGGGACCTGTTGAAATTGAGCTTCGACCAAAAATAGGTAACAGAATTTATGGTTGTGATGATTGTTTAGCTGTTTGTCCCTGGAATAAGTTTGCCGTTGAAGGAGCTGAACTTAAATATTTTTCAAAACAGCACCTAAATTTGCTTCCTCTTGAAGAACTTGTTTTGCTAACAGACAAAAGTTTTAGAGAAAACTATTCTGGTTCACCGATAAAAAGGATAGGCCGAGACAGGTTTGTTAGGAATGTAATATATGCTATAGGAAATTCTGGACAAAAAAAGTTTATCGACAAATTGCGTCTTCTAATAAATGATAGTGACTACGCTATTAGAGAGGGAGTAACCTGGGCGCTATCGAAACTAGGGGCATAAATGGTGAAAACACTCTTAATTTTTGGTTGTGGCTATACTTGTCAATTTTTAGGTAGAAGTCTAGTTGCTGAAGGTTGGAATGTAATAGGCACAACCCGATCTAGAGAGAACGCCAAGAAATTGTTAAGTGCCGGCATAAAACCTGTCCTATGGGATGAGGAAGATAAAATCAAGGATACAATTGTTAGTGGTTGTTCGGTTTTAAACAGTATAGCGCCAAATTTTAATGGTGATGTCGTTTTAGATAGGTTTGACGATCTCATGTTTAATGGAAATGGAAGATTGAATTGGCTTGGCTTTCTATCAACTACAGGTGTTTATGGCAATCGATTTGGTGATTGGGTTGACGAAGAAAGCTTTACAGACACTGCTACTTTGAAAGGGAAATTACGTTTGAAAGCCGAAGATAGTTGGAAAAATTTTTCTCTTAAATACAAAATACCTCTGTATGTCTTTAGAATTGGAGGTATTTACGGTCCTGAAAGAAACGTGTTCGATAGAATAAAAAGTGGAAACGTAAAAAAAGTAAATAAGAAGGACCAATACTTCAATAGAATTCACGTTGAGGATATAGTTGGAGCTGTGAGCAAGGCCTTAGAACACCCAGAGAGAGAGGGGACATATAATCTATGCGATGATTTGCCGTCAAAAGGTGGTGATGTGTTTGATGAAGCTACAAGGTTGTTGAATATTCCTTTATTGAAAGATATTGAGTTTGAGGATGCAGATTTAAGTGAAGCAGCCAAAGCTTTTTATTTGGAGTCTAAGAAGGTTTCAAATAAGAAGCTAAAAGAAAAATTAGGGTACTCCCTAAAATTTCCTACATATAAAATGGGATTAAAAGCTATTTTTGAAAATAAAACCAACTCAAATTAGTTTTACCTGAGTTCCTATCGTAACTGAGTTGAAAAGTTCTTCTATTTGATCATTATACAAACCTATACAGCCAGACGAACTTTGCCGACCAATTTTTCTTGTATCACTTGTTCCGTGGATCCTATAGCTAGGCCAACCGAGATATAAAGCATGACTTCCAAGGGGGTTGTCTGGTCCTGCGGGCATAAACTCAGGTAGTTGAGGATCGCGCTTACGCATTGCTTTTGTTGGTCGCCAAACGGGACCAATAATTTTTTGTACTATTTTAGTGCGTCCTCTTTTTGTCAAGTCTTCAGTTAAAGGTACAGAAGTAGGGTATACTTTATGGTTTTTACCATCAGAAGACCAGAAGTGAATGCACCTGCAGTCTATATCTGCAAGTATAGCACCGCTTTTAAGAGTCTCAAAATGGTCGGCCCAATTCTGGTGACGATAAGAAAAAATATTATGTTTGGGTTGTCCATAATCATTAAACTCAGTGGCAATTTGTGCGTTAGCTGCAAGAGGGCTAAAAATAAATTTTGAACCAATAATAACGGAACAGCTTTGGCGAATAAAATTTCGGCGATTAAATATAGACATATTTTTTATATTTTTCTTTTTTTAAAAAGCATATTACTATCATGTACTATATAGTAAAGATTATATTGCTTAAATAGATCAAATATTAACAAGATGGTAAAGGTTAACGTGGCCCGGTTAAATTGGTTAAAGAAAATATTTTTGGGTGTTGCTGGGTTTCTTTTTTTATCAGGCTGTGTTGGTGGTAATACTGACACGTATTTGGGGTTTCAACAATCAGGTTACATTAAGTCATACGATAGTCAGAAAATACGGCTCCGGCATATTGACACATTAAATGCCCTAAGAATCGAACAAGGGTTAAATACACTGGTTTATTCTAGGGCATTGAACGCGAGTGCCGAAACCCACGCTAGAGATATGTCTTATCAAAAAAGAGCATGGAATTTTGGATCGGATCATTCTTCGCCTGGAGAACGAAGTATTAAAGCTGGGTTTCGGGGCATCATTAGAGGAGAGAATATTTCTGAAACGTTTGAAGGAGAATTTGAGGTTTTGCAGGTTTGGGTGAAAAATCCCATCTCAAAAATGATTTTGTTTGATCCAAAAGCAACTCATCTAGGTTTTGGTTGGTATCAGGAACCCAATGGTACTATTTGGTGGGTTCAAGATTTAGGACAAGAAACTTTATAAGGTTAGGAGTAAATGTAAACAACCGTTCCATCTGGGACAAGTTTATAGATCTCTTCAATTTCATTGTCCAGAACAGCTATGCAGCCATTGGTCCAGTCTTTGAAGAAATGAAGGAAAACATTTTTTGGTCCACCGTGGATAAAGATATCCTTTCCTGGAGACTCTTTTCTTTTTTTTGCCTCCATTTTGTCATCTTTATTAGGATAACTTAAACCTAGGCTTTTATGATATGCGCTATTTGGATTATGATGTGTTATAAAATATCGCCCCTCTGGAGTTTTTCCATCACCTTCCTTTTGTTTATGACCAATAGGATTGAATCCTAGCCTAATTCTATAAAGTTTGATTAACTTCCTGTTAAAGAAAAGTCCCATTCTTCTTTTGCTTTTCCAAACAATTATCATATTTGCTTTAGCTGCAGCAGTTAAAGATACTTGTGCTTCAGCTCTTCCTGTGATCGATACTGCAAAAAGAAGGGACGATATGGAGATAACGGGGATTTTTCTTAAAAGATTTCTTCGACTAATTTTTATCATTCAAGAGTGACCTACAAATTGTAATAGCTAACGCATAAGTTTAAAATGTTAGAAGTGGTCAAAAAGCCTGCGAATTTTCGATGTTCCTGGAAGATTTCCTTCTCTTTTCAGAGTTTGATTTTAATTGCCCGCATGCGGCCATTATGTCTTCACCCCTAGGCGATCTTATCGGACTGGCATAACCAGCTCTATTAACTATTTGCGCAAACGAATTAATTCTCTCATCGGTAGATCGTTTATAAGGTGTTCCAGGCCAGGGATTGAAAGGGATCAAATTAATTTTAGCGGGAATTCCACGGACTAAGTTAACAAGTCTTTTAGCATCCTCGTCTGTATCGTTTATATCCTTAAGCATTACATATTCGAATGTTATTCGGTGTGAGTTGCTCAAATTGGGGTACTCACGTAGACAGTTAAGTAGAGCTTGTATATTCCATTTTTTATTTATAGGCACTAATTTATCGCGAACATCGTCTGTTGTTGCGTGAAAACTTATTGCTAATAGACAACCTATCTCAGTTCCAACATTTTTTATTTCAGGCACAACTCCCGAGGTAGATAGCGTAATACGCTTTCTTGATAGAGCTATACCTTCATTGTCCATTATTATATGTAGGGCTTTCTTTACAGATTGATAATTGTATAGAGGTTCCCCCATCCCCATAAGAACTACATTTGTAATTAATCGCTTTCCGTATTTGGGGTTTCCATTTCGAGACCAATCACCTAGGTCGTCCTTAACAGTAAGTACTTGATTAATTATATCTGCACTAGATAAGTTACGAACCAATTTCTGTGTACCTGTAAAACAAAACGAGCAGTTTAAAGTACAACCTACCTGGCTTGATATGCATAAAGTTCCTCTATCTTTTTCAGGTATATAGACCGTTTCAATCTCTTTTTCATCTTCGAGGCGCAGCAGATATTTTTTGGTACCATCCTCACTGCTCAGTTTTTTCAAAATTTTTGGTCGCTTTAACATAAATGAACGTTCGAGACGTGACCTGTATTCTTTAGAAATATTATGCATTAAGGAGAAGTCGGTTGCTCCTTTTTCATAAATCCAATTCCATATCTGGTTAAGACGCATTCTAAGGACTTTAGATTCTGTACCCACACTTAATAAAGATTCTTTTAATTCTGCTCTAGTTAATCCAATGAGAGTCGGTTTTGGTGAGCAGTTTAATTCTTCTGACATTAAAACTTCGGGTAGGATCGCATTTTCTAATTTTAGCTCTTTCATTTAATCTAATCCATAAGCCTCTTAATGTTACTTACATGTTTCTTTCATAAAACTTAGAGATGATGTAAAGCCCGATAATGAAAAAGTATCTTTAATGACTTTACCTGTATGGGATATGGATTCTACAGTTGCTAATTCTCCTTTTTTCAAAGCTTCTATTAATTTACTATCCTCGTTGGGGTGTGACCAAGCATACGCCTTTACTTCTGAGCCTTCAGGCTCTGGATGACTGTAAAGTACAAATTTGATTTTCTTGTCAACTGTAAGTGCGGCTTGTGATGCTGACCTCAATGGAAAACCAGCAAAGTATGCTATCTCGATCTTCCTAGTTTTTGGGTCAGCCATTTGAATATAGAGTCTTCCTTTCTCTCTAGAAACTTTTGATAGTTTTTCTCCATTTTTAAACGCTAACATTTCGATAACGCCAGTCGCAGTGTAACATTTGAAAGTACTCCATGATTTTGATATTTCGAGAGGTGCTTCTTGGTTTGCGTACACTGCGCTGTAACTAAGATAGCTAATTATGATTACACATATGGAAAAAAATTTTCGCATTTAAATAAACTTTCTTCAAAAATCAGTTGTGCTTTTACACCTTATTGGAGTTATTACTGTCGTAATAGACAAGTTTACTCGAGATAAATTCTTTAAAACACAATATTTAACTTTAAAAAAGAAAAAAACAATCTTTTAAACACATATAATTAGTTAATACTAAAATAGGAATAAATGCTAAATTAAACGCATTAATCAAAAAGAATAACTTAGAGAAGGAATTAACTGGTAAATGGGCGACAGACGAGATTTATTCCCTTTGGTTGATGTTATGCGTAACGGTATCGTTGAGTCGTCTCATTTAGGATGTGCAGTTATTATTGATTTTAAAGGGACCGTAATTGAAGAGTGGGGTGATAGTAAAAGGATTATTTTCCCCCGGTCTTCAATAAAGATGATTCAGGCTTTGCCATTAATTGAGTCGGGTGCTCTCAAGAATTTTGGACTGGGAGGGACTGAGGTTGCACTTGCTTGCGCATCTCATCAAGGTTCCATTTATCATACCAGCGCAATAGAAAAATGGTTGTCCATAATAGGTATTGATGAAAAGGATTTGAGGTGCGGAATTCAGCCTCCGTCGGCAGCTTCAGATAGAAAAGTTCTGAGAGATTTAGGAAAAAATTTTAGTCAATTGAACAATAACTGCTCGGGTAAGCACGCTGGGTTTTTAACTGTAAGTAAGTTTTTAAACTATGATTCAGATTATATCGATGTTGACCATCCGTTACAGAAAGAAATACGCAACTTGTTATCAGAACTTTCTGGCGAAGAAATAGATAAATTTGGGATGGATGGGTGTTCAGCTCCTAATTTTATGTGCTCCGTAAAAGGTTTAGCGTTAGCAATGGCAAAATTTTCTGCTCCAAGTAGGGTTGGTATTACCAGGATCAACGCTATGAATTTCGTCATGGAATCGATGTATGCTAATCCGTACCTTGTTGCAGGTCGAAATCGAGCTTGTACGGAGCTCATGGAAGCTTCAAAAAAGCCGATTATCGTAAAGACAGGAGCAGAAGGAGTTTTTCTAGCATCAGTTCCCGATAAAAAAATAGGTGTAGCGTTGAAGATTTTAGATGGATCGACTAGGGCCTCTGAAGCTGCCATCACAACGATTTTGGTTCGCCTAGGAGTTCTAAACCGCCAACACCCACTCGTGAAAAAAAGGCTACTTCGAATAATTCGAAATTGGAACGATTATCAGACAGGAGTTGTAACCCCATCCGAACGATTCTGGGCAAACGGTGCAAGGATCGGTTAGAAAACGTACATATAATCAAGTTGCTTGCTAGAGCGGTGGTTTTGATTTAATTAGGGTATAACTGAAGTAGGATATGATGTATACTTTAAGAGGGTATAATTATGAAATTAAACACCACCCTGTACGACAAAATTTGGAACGATCATCTGGTAAACTCAGAAAGTGATGGTACATCTTTATTATATATAGATAGACATTTGGTCCATGAGGTAACAAGCCCCCAGGCATTCGAAGGGCTGCGTATGTCTGGAAGAAGAGTTCGGGCTCCGGAAAAAACAATAGCTGTACCTGATCATAATGTGCCTACCACCCTCGATCGGCTAAACGGTATTGAGAATGAGGAAAGTAGAATACAGGTTGAGGCGTTAGACAAGAATGCAAAGGATTTTGACATAAATTATTACCCTGTTGATGATATTCGACAAGGGATAGTTCATATAGTTGGTCCGGAGCAAGGTTGGACCTTACCGGGAATGACAGTTGTTTGTGGTGATAGCCATACTGCTACTCATGGTGCGTTTGGAGCGTTGGCTCATGGCATAGGCACCTCGGAAGTTGAGCATGTTCTAGCAACGCAAACTTTGATACAAAAGAAATCAAAAAATATGAAAGTAGAGGTATCTGGTTCTTTAGGCTTTGGTGTTACGGCTAAAGATGTAACTCTTTCTGTAATACAAAAAACAGGTACTGCCGGTGGAACAGGTCACGTAATTGAGTATTGTGGTGAAGTGATAACGCAGTTATCGATAGAGGGTAGGATGACCGTTTGCAATATGGCGATAGAAGGTGGTGCCAGAGCAGGTTTGATTGCTCCTGATGAGAAAACTTTTGAGTATGTAAAGGGAAGACCGCATGCTCCTTCCGGAGAAAACTGGAATCGTGCTCTACTTTATTGGAAAACATTAAAAAGTGATGACGGAGCACATTTTGACAGTGTCGTGAAAATTGATGGCTCAAATATAGATCCTGTCGTAACTTGGGGTACAAGTCCTGAAGATGTTTTGCCAATTACTTCAAAAATACCAAGACCCGAAGATTTTGCAGAGGGTAAAGTAGATGCTGTTAAACGGTCTTTGGATTACATGGGGTTGACACCAGGACAAAGCCTGCAAAACGTTTCAATTGATACCGTGTTTATTGGCTCTTGTACAAATGGTAGAATCGAAGATTTGAGACAGGTAGCCCAGGTAATGGAAGGACGATCGGTTAAAAATGGAGTAAGAGCTATGATTGTTCCAGGTTCTGGGCTTGTTAAAAAGCAAGCTGAAGAAGAAGGCATAGCGCAGAAATTAATCGAGGCAGGTTTTGAATGGCGTATGGCTGGTTGCTCAATGTGTTTAGCTATGAATCCAGATCAATTATCCCCGGGTGAGCGATGTGCTGCAACTTCGAATAGAAACTTTGAAGGTCGGCAGGGTAGAGGTGGCCGTACGCATTTGATGAGTCCTGCTATGGCGGCCGCTGCAGCTATTACTGGAAGGTTAACGGACGTACGTGATTTATAACGTTTTAAGCGGAGTTTAGAAATGGAAAAATTTGTATCCTTCACAGGTATCGCGGCACCTCTTCCTTTGATAAATATAGATACGGATATGATAATACCAAAACAGTTTTTGAAAACTATCAAGCGAACTGGATTAGGAGTAAATCTGTTTAGTGAAATGCGTTATGATGAGCATGGTAGTGAGGTAAAAGACTTTATTTTGAATAAACCCGCTTACAGAGATTCTAGAATACTAGTAACAGGTGATAACTTTGGCTGTGGTTCCAGTCGGGAGCATGCTCCGTGGGCATTACTAGATTTTGGAATTAGGGTAGTTATTTCAAATAGTTTCGCCGATATATTCTATAATAACTGTTTTAAGAATGGGATTTTGCCGATAGTCGTAGATAAAGAAATGAGAGATGCGTTAATGAGGGATGCTGAAAGTGGATCAAATGCTAGATTAACAATAGATCTTCCAGGACAATTGATTACGAGGCCAAATGGTTCAAAAATATCGTTTGAAATAGATAAATATAAAAAGCATTGTTTGATAGAAGGTTTAGATGATATTGCAGTAACGCTCGAGAAAAAAGCTAAAATAGATTACTTTGAGAAAGAAACCAAACAAAAATACCCTTGGATATAAAAAGCACTTGATAGGAGAAGCATGGATAATTTTTCGCTGTTAATTCTTCCTGGAGATGGAATCGGCCCAGAAGTAATGACCGAGGTAACTCGAATTATTGAGTGGTTTGAAAGCAGAAGAAACATTAGGTTTGATATCCAAGAAGACTTAGTTGGTGGCTCAGCATATGATAGGTATGGAACGCCTTTATCAGACAAAACAATGGATAAGGCGCAAAAGGTGGATGCTGTGTTGTTAGGGGCTGTTGGTGGACCAAAATATGAAAAGTTAGACTTTGAAAACCAACCGGAGCGAGGACTTCTTCGGCTTCGAAAGGAAATGGATTTATTTGCTAATTTAAGGCCTGCCCAATGCTTTGATGCTTTAGCGGAGTTTTCTTCTCTCAAACAAGATGTTATTTCTGGTTTGGATATAATGATAGTTAGAGAGTTGACGTCTGGAATATACTTTGGCGAACCTAGAGGTATTGAAGGTAAGGAGAATAATAGGGTAGGAATAAATACGACAAGATATACCACAAATGAAATCCGTCGTGTAGCGCGTTCAGCTTTTGAATTAGCTCGTAAGCGCGATAACAGAGTCTGTTCAATGGAGAAAGCCAACGTTATGGAAAGCGGTGTTTTATGGCGTGAGGAAGTTAATCATGTTCACAAAACAGAGTATTCTGACGTTGAACTTTCTCATATGTATGCCGATGCGGGTGCAATGCAGCTTGTTAGGTGGCCCAAACAGTTTGATGTAATAGTTACTGATAATCTTTTTGGCGACATTTTGTCGGATTGTGCCGCTATGTTGACTGGTAGTTTGGGCATGCTACCTTCCGCAAGCTTGGGAGCACTAATGGTTTCTGGAAGACCGAAGGCGCTTTATGAGCCGGTGCACGGGTCGGCTCCAGATATTGCAGGGAAAGGTGAGGCCAACCCTTGTGCTTGTATTTTAAGTTTTGCCATGGCTCTACGGTACTCTTTTAATAAGGGTGAAGAGGCTACATATTTAGAGACTGCGGTTCAGGATGTTCTGGCACAAGGTCTGCGAACAAAGGATTTAATGCAATCGTCAGATGGAAAACAAGTCACCACCTCCGAAATGGGTGACGCGATTTTAAGCTCTTTGGAGCAGATGAGATAATTTATTTGCTGATCCGATTTTTAAATAATTCACGGGAGTACTAGATGGGTTACCGGGTAGTTGTTGTAGGAGCGACGGGCAACGTTGGAAGAGAAATCTTAAATATTTTGGATGAGAGATTATTTCCTATCGATGAGATAGAAGTGCTTGCTAGCAGAAACTCATTGGGAACAGAGTGTGGATTTGGGAAAAATGTTCTTAGAACAAAAGATTTAGAATCGTTTGATTTCGGTGGTTGGGATATAGCCTTGTTTGCAGTTGGTTCTGAGGCAACAAAAAAATATGCTAAAGTTGCTGCTAGGTCGGGGTGTGTTGTTGTAGATAACTCTTCTCTTTATAGATATGATCCGAGAATACCTCTGATCGTGCCAGAGGTAAATCCAAATGAGATTTTTCGTTATAAAAATAAAAATATAATTGCAAATCCAAATTGTTCTACAGCACAGTTGGTTGTAGCCTTAAAACCTTTGCATGAAAGAGCTGGGGTCAAAAGAGTGGTTGTGTCCACCTATCAGTCAGTTTCGGGATCAGGCAAAGCAGCAATGGATGAATTATGGGATCAAACCAAGAGCATGTTTGTTTATGGCGATGAAATAGAACCAAAAGTTTACCCAAAGCAAATAGCGTTTAATGTTATACCAGAAATAGATATTTTTCTAGATGATGGCCAAACAAAAGAAGAATGGAAGATGGTCGCAGAGACAAAAAAAATCTTAGATAAGCGTATTCAATTAACTGCAACGTGTGTTAGAGTTCCCGTGTTTGTTGGTCATGCTGAGTCAGTGAATGTTGAATTCGAAAACTTTCTAGATCAAGAGGAAGCTCGAGAAATATTAAGAGAATCTCCGGGAGTAATGGTTATAGATAAAAGGGAGCCTGGTGGCTACATCACACCTGTGGACTGTGTTGGCGAATACGCAACGTTTGTTAGTAGAATTAGACAAGACATAACGGTTGAAAATGGGCTTAACTTTTGGTGTGTCTCTGATAATTTACGAAAAGGAGCGGCCTTAAACGCTGTACAAATAGCGGAATTATTAGGTCGAAAATGTTTAAAAAAAGAGTAATTATTTTTGGATAATAGATCGAAAGAATTTTATGATATTCTTTTCGATCCCTGGCTACCGTTAACCAGGGAAACAACAAGCTTGACCCCCATTTATATCGTTGACTCTGAAAAGCATTTGCCGCCGTCTGTCTGTGAATCTCATGTTAAATTTGCAAAGCATCTAGGATTTTTTTCTTCACAGGGCGAAAGTGTTTTTTTACCTGCTGAAGATGGTTCTATCCTGGCTGTTTTAATTAGATTAAATCTTTCTGTGGATAGGTTTAATTTGGGTTCTTGTTTAGCGAGATTACCAGACGGAAATTATGAAATTAAAACTGAGTTGCAAAGCGACAAAGCACTTGAAACAATGATAGGTTTTTGTCTCTCTGCATATAGGTTCGAGTTATATAAAAAGAAACGGATCGACTTCGGTGTTAAAATTTTCGTTCCAAGGGGAATCGATTTTGGTAAACTCGGTGCTTTTGTAAAATCTGAGTATTTTGTGAGGAATTTAATTAATACTCCTGCATCAGACTTGGGCCCAAAAAGTTTGGAAAGAGCCATAGAGTGCTTTTGTCATAAAATGAAAGCAGATTTTACTGCGATCATTGGTGATCAACTTTTAAAGAGTAACTTTCCTCTAATTCACGCTGTTGGTCGAGCTGGATCAGAAGCTCCTCGATTAGCAAAGTTTACCTGGGGAAATCCTAACTCGTACAAAATAACATTGGTTGGTAAAGGTGTTTGTTTTGATACTGGTGGTTTAAATGTAAAACCGGATGCATCAATGGCCGCCATGAAAAAAGATATGGGGGGTGCAGCTTCGGTATTAGGATTGGCAAATTGTATAATTAGCTTGAAGTTAGATGTGTATTTGACCGTAATCATACCAATTGTAGAAAACTCTATATCGTCCAACTCTTTTAGGCCTGGTGATATTCTGAGCAGTCGTAAGGGCCTTGACGTAGAAGTAAACAATACAGATGCAGAAGGCCGGTTAATTCTTGCTGACGCTCTCTCCTATGCAGACGAGAGTAGGCCAGATTTAATAATATGCATGGCGACGTTGACTGGAGCTGCTAGAGTTGCTTTGGGACAGGATATAGTCCCATTTTACACCAAGAGTGACGAATTTTCAAAACTGCTGTCTGAAGGATCTTTAAAGAACTTTGATCCTATTTGGAGACTTCCATTACATTCGGAATACGAGCATATGATTGAATCGCAAATAGCAGATCTCGACAATGCGCCAAAATCAGGAATGGCGGGATCAATAACAGCGGCTCTTTTTTTAAATAGATTTGTTGAAAACTCTAAGACTTTCGCTCATTTTGACATCTATTCTTGGAGCTCAAAAACTCGACCTGGCAGAAGCATAGGTGGATTAATGCAGGCAGTTAGGGCCATTTATTATGCTATAGAAAAAAGTTTAATGTAAGCATTAGGTTTTAAATAGTTCAATACAATCTATTAATCGTAAATTTAGCAAGCTCTTGGAGCATAAACGCTTTTTTCCCAAAGCAGCTAATGGTTTCACAAGCTTCTGAAACCAATTCGGCAGACCGTGATTTTGCCTCCTCGAGACCTAAAAGTGATACAAAAGTAGCCTTTCCAGCACCACAGTCTTTTCTGACTGTTTTACCAGTTCTCTCCTTATCACCAGTTAAGTCAAGAATGTCATCCTGTATTTGAAAAGCAAGTCCAATTGCTTTGGCAAAGTTAGTAAAGGGTTGAGTATTTTCACTTGCCAACCTAGCCCCTACCTCTGCTGACCAAACTATTAACTCCCCGGTTTTTAAATTTTGTAGCTCAATAATGTCATTTAGACTAAGGGAGCTTTGTTTTTTTTCAGCACTCATATCCATAGCTTGTCCAGCAACCATTCCATTAGCACCACTAGCTTTAGCTAAACTTTCAACTAAACTTAGTCTCACTTTGGGGTCTGGGTGTGTAATGGGATTTGATAGAATTTCAAAAGATAGTGACTGAAGACCGTCGCCGACTAGTATAGCTGTAGCATCATTCCATTTTTTGTGGACTGTCGGCATTCCTCTTCTAATATCATCGTTGTCCATTGCGGGTAAGTCATCGTGAACCAAAGAATATGAATGAATGCACTCGATTGCTGCCGCCGCTTGAAGAGCTTGAATTTCCGGAACATCAAAAATCCTGCTTGATTCTATAGCTAAAAAGGCTCTTAACCGTTTACCACCGTTTAAAACTGCATAACGCATTCCATTGGTTACATCATTTCTTGACTCAGGAGGCAAAAGAACATTCAGTCTATTTGCAGCTTTAACTGCATTTTCTTTTAAATTTTTATGAAATAATTTACTTTTTGACATACTCTAAATTCTATTCCGAATCAGAAAATGGTTCGACCTCAATCTCGGAACTAGTTTTTTTATCGACTATTAAAGAAACTTTTTTTTCAGCATCATTCAATTTTTTCAGGCAATGTTTTTTTAAAAGATCTCCAAGAGTGTACAACTCTATTGATTTATCTAATGCTGCTGATCCTGATTCCAAACTTTCTACAATTTTCTCAAGTTCGATTATAGCTTGTTCATAAGTGAGATTTGATACTTCCTCTTCTGTCATAATAAATTCCAGTTAATACATAAATTTGGTTAAAATTTTTTTTATGATTCAAGTATAGATTGGTTAGGACTAATAAGCTACAGTTTAGTTTGATTAGGAGGCGTTTCATAAGTTCTAAAAAATATTACTAGTTTAATTTAACGTGTTGTTCGATATGAAGATAAAACAAAAAAAAACATAAATTGTGCTTAGTAAGGAGTAAGCCCAACCGCATTAAAACTATTTGAGTAAGGAAAAATGCCCGAATTACCTGAGGTTGAGACTGTTCGCTTAGGTCTTATTCCGATTGTTAGTAGAAAACGTATAATCAGTTGTGAGCAGCGCAGGTTAGATTTGCGATGGCCTTTACCTGACAGAATGTCCCAACGTCTCAAAGGAGTGAGCGTGACAAGAATCTCGCGGAGATCAAAATATCTCTTACTTGAGCTTAACAATTTGGAGACTCTAATAATACATCTTGGGATGTCGGGGCGACTTCTTGTATTTAAAGAGATGAAGCAAGAATCTCAAAATTTGGTAAACCTCAATTTCAAAAGTCGATCTACTGAAAAACACGATCATATAATCTTTAATTTTGAAGGGGGGATAAGAATAGTTTACAATGATCCTCGTCGGTTTGGAGCAATGGATTTATTTGAAACAGAAAAAATAATGAATCACAAATGGCTAGTTCATTTAGGTCCAGAACCCATGAGCGAGGAGTTTTCATCAGAGTTCCTATATA
>MDSV01012375.1_pt1 | contig 22766 bp, 17 predicted proteins | sample 810851 | NCBI WGS metagenome assembly MDSV01 (sample SAMN05326640, study PRJNA326480) | marine metagenome | isolation source: seawater | place: Atlantic Ocean: North East | collected 2012 | reverse complement strand
TCGGGCGGAAAAACCCGAAAAATGCCCGATTTTTTGATTTGTTGCAAAAATACAACACTTTTGTTCTTATTTTGTTCTAATTTACAAGATTTTTTGGTAAATCTGTTCCTAAAATGTCATGTTTTCCCATATTTACCGTAATTTTCGCATGGTCCAACATTCCCACGGTTCCTTCACGGCCTAATTGTGCAACATAACAGTCCAAAACTGTTTTAAATGCAATTGCAACTGCTTCAGGCATATTATCGGCATATTTAACGAATAAATCCATCAAATCTGCTTGTACTTCTATCATTTTTAGTTTATCATCGTCCATATCTCATTATAACATTATATTAAAAGATTGTCAAGCAACTTATAAATAGTCATATGTACGAATATAGAGTAAATATTTTAAGAGTGATAGATGGAGACACGGTAGATGTGGATATCGACTTAGGATTCGGTACTTGGATCAAAAAAGAACGAGTACGAATTATGGGTATTGATACACCTGAATCCAGAACACGAAATAAAGTAGAAAAGAAGTTTGGATTAGCCTCAAAAGCTAGATTAAAAGAATTACTAGGCGCAAAGGCAATCTTAAAAACCCAAGTATCTAAAAAAGGCGAAGATATGAAGGGTAAGTTTGGTCGTATTCTAGGTGACTTTATGACAGACGATGGTCGAAAGTGTGCTGATATATTATGTGAAGAAGGACACGCTGTTGCTTACTTTGGTGGCAGTAAAGATGATGTTCAAAACCAACACATGAAGAATAGATTGAAGTTAATTAAAAAAGGGATCGTAAAAGGTCCTGCAGAATAAGGAGATAATATGAGTTTTTTAGATGTGCTTTGGTTCGGTAAGAAAAAAGAAGAAAAAAAAGAACCTAAAAAAGCAACAACAAAAAAGAAAAAAGTAGTAAAGAAAAAAACTACTAAGAAAAAAAGTAAAAAGAAATAGGAGAATATTATGGCCCAAGATTTAAAAAAAATGACAAAGGCCGCTCTCGAATCTTTAGGAAGACAATTTGGTATTGAGTTAGATAGAAGGCAAACAAAAGATAAGCTTATCAAACAAGTTAAGAAAGCTCAAAAGAATGCTGAAAAAGTTGAAGAGCCTAAAGTAGAAGAAGCAGCACCAGTCGCTTCAAATGATCCTGATTGGAAACAATATTTTACAGACGCTAAACAGGATACTTCGGGTAGATGGACAGTTAGAACACATAGAGGCAGAACAGAAACTGGCTTCTTAAATATTGCTGACGCTATTCAATGGCATAAAGAAAACGAATAATGCCAGAGGTGACTAGGGTAAACAAAGACAACCATGTTGGTCATGCAAGTCCTACACCTAACCCTTTTCATCAAACTGCTTATGCAGTTGGTTCAGAAAATGTTTTAACTAACAGCGAGAAAACAGTTAGAATAGGAGATACTACAAGTTGTGGCGACCCTGCAACAGGTGGTTCAACAACAGTATTTGTAAACGGCATTGGCGTTCACAGAAAAGGAGACGCAACAGGCGGACATGGTTCATGGATACCTAATTCGTCAGCTTCAGGATCTGATAATGTGTTTGCTGGTTAATTGGTTATAAATATTACAAGGAGAGATTAATAAATGCCAAGTTATAGTGCGGAATCAGTATCAAACGAAAGTAAAAGAAGTGCTAGGATATATTCAGACCTAGATTTAGACTTTCAAATGAATACGGTTACAAAAGATGTACCGTTTCTAAAAGATGTTGAAGCTGTAAAACGAAGTGTTAAAAATCTCATGCAAACAAACTACTACGAGAGACCTTTTCAACCAGAATTAGGGTCTAACTTACGAGCGATGTTGTTTGAAAATATAACACCGCAAATGAGCCATATGATTAGTAAGTTTATTGAAAAATTAATAGCAGCATACGAACCAAGAGCACAGATTATACAAGTGATGACTAGACCAAATTTAGATAGAAATGCTTATCAAGTAACTTTATCTTTTAGAGTAGTAAATCATCCTGAACCTGTGACAATAGAATCGTTTTTAGAAAGATTAAGATAAAATGGCAACAAGATTAGATGTATCACAATTAGATTTTGATTTAATTAAGCAAAATTTAAGAACCTTTTTAAGTCAACAAACAGAATTTCAGGATTATGATTTTGAAGGTGCTGGTATGTCCGTACTTTTAGATTTATTAGCATACAACACACACTATCTTTCTTATAATGCTAATATTGCAGCCAATGAAATGTTTTTAGATAGTGCTGATTTAAGAACAAGTGTAGTATCATTAGCAAAATCAGTTGGTTATACTCCAACAAGTTCAATTTGTTCAACAGCAACTATCAACGCCGTTGTTAATAATGCAACTGGTGCTACTGTAACAATGACTAGAGGAACAAAGTTTACAACAACGGTAGATAGTCAATCATATACTTTTGTTAATAATGCTGATGTAACTATTTCACCAATTGATGGTGTTTATACTTTTTCTAGTTTAGATATTAAAGAAGGTACACTTTTAAATTTTAAATACACAGCAAACAGCTCTGATACAGACCAAAGATTTATTATACCAAACGAAAATGTTGATACATCAACTTTAACTGTTAAGGTACAAAATTCATCTTCGGATTCTACTACATCAGTTTATACTTTAGCAAATGGTATTACATCAATTGATAGTACATCAAAAGTTTATTTTTTACAAGAAGTTGAGAATGGAAGATTTGAAGTTTATTTTGGTGATGGTGTTTTAGGTAAAGCAATTGAAGATGGTAATATAATTATTTTAGATTATATTGTTTGTAATAGGGATGCACCTAATGGTGCTAACACATTTACATTATCAGGAAACATTGGTGGATTTTCAGATGTTTCAATTACAACTCTTAATAATGCAAATAGCGGAACAGGTCCAGAAAGTATTACTTCAATTAAATTACAAGCACCAAGAGATTACTCAGCACAAGATAGAGCTGTTACATCAAATGATTATAAAACTTTAGTGAAAAGTTTATATGCAAATACAGAAGCTGTTCAGGTATGGGGTGGTGAAGATAATTCAACACCAAACTATGGTAAAGTTTATATTTCTATTAAAGCAAAATCGGGTTCTACTTTAACAACAGCAACTAAAAATGATGTGGTCAATAGTTTAAAAAATTATTCAGTTGCTTCTGTTACTCCAATTATTGTGGATCCAGAAACAACTTACATTACAACAAATACAAGTTTCAAATATAATTCAGCACAAACTACAAAAGATGTAACTACGCTTCAAACTGAGGTTTTACAAACAATTGCTAATCATAGTGCAAGTACCTTACAAGATTTTACTGGTGTCTTTAGACATTCAGAATTAAGTAGAAAAATTGATGCTACAGATAGTTCTATTCTATCAAATATTACAACACTTAAATTATATAAATTTTTTACACCAACATTAAGTTCAGCATTAAAATATACATTATCATATAATAATGGTTTTTATAATCCACATAGTGGACACAATTCAAGTGCAGGTGGTGTTATATCTTCAACAGGATTTAAAATAAATGATGATAGTTCAGCAAATGAACATTTTTTAGATGATGATGGTGCTGGTAATATCAGAGCATATTATTTAAGTAGTGGTGTTCGTACTTATACAAGTTCAACTTTTGGTACAGTTAATTATGAAACAGGAGAAATAGTTTTAACATCAGCAAATATAACAAGTATTTCAAATGTAGATGGTGCTACAAGCACACGAATAAGAGTATTTGCAATACCAAATTCAAATGATGTTGTACCTGTAAGAAATCAGATTTTACAAATTGATACAGCTAACTCAACTGTAACTGGTGCTGTTGATACAATTGAAAGTGGTAGCGCTTCTGCTGGTACAACATATACAACAAGCACAAGTTATTCAAGTTACTAATGGATAACAATGACAACATTTAAAAAAACTTTTAAAGAAAAAATATCAAGTGTAGTTAAACAACAAGCTCCAGAGTTTGTTTTAGAACAACATCCTAAATTTTTAGAGTTCATAAAACAGTATTTCATTTTTATGGAATCTGCTGAATTAACTTTAACAGATATTGATACAAAAGATGTTATAGTTTTAGAAACAGAAACCGATGCTGTTAGTTATCTTTTATTAGATGGTACCACTCAAGCAGGTGCTGATAAAGGTTTTAAAGTCGTAGATGAATCCAATACAATCACTAGTGGTTATGTAAAAGGTGAAACAATCACAGGTGCTACTTCTGGCGCAACAGCAACTATTTTAGCTGATGATATAAATTCTAATTCCAGATTATTCATATCTGCTCATTCAGGTTTTATTAATGGTGAGACCATAACAGGTTCTAGTTCAGGTCAAACTTCTAAGGTAGGAAAGTATCGTGCTAATCCAGTTCAAAATATTCAACAACTATTAAACTATCCTGATCCAGACCATACGATAAGTGATTTCTTATCACAGATGAAAGAAACATTTTTATCTTCAATACCTTTGGACACAGATGACGCTGTTGATAGAAGAAAACTAATTAAAAATATTAAATCACTTTACAGAGCAAAAGGTACAGCAAGAGCTCACAAAACCCTTTTTAAATTATTATTCAATGCAAACGCTGATGTTTATTTACCAACAGTTGATATGCTTAGAGTATCAGATGGTAAATTTAATACAAGTACATTTATTCGTGCTACTCAAACAGATACAGAAGCATTAAATGATCCAAACACTTTGATTGGACAAACAATTACACAAGCAAATGATCCTTCAGATACAAGTATTAATTTAGCAACAGCAATTGTAGAGCGTGTTTTAAAAACAAGAGAAGGTACTGTTGAGATTATTGAATTACAAATCAATGAGGAAACTACAAGTGGCACTTTTGTACGAGGTTCACAATTAACAGGCACAAGTAACGCTGATGAAAACACCGAGGTAAAAATGACTATATCCTCTGTCATTTCTACTACATCAATTACAAACGATGGTGTCACATTAACAGTTGGTGATGAAGCAACAATAACAGGTGGTGCAGGTGCTGGTGCTAGAATACAAGTACAAGACCTTTCAGAAGGTGGTGTTACGGAAGTTGTAGTTGACACACCTGGTACAGGATATGCTGAAGGTGATGTACTTACATTTAGTTCAGGAAGTGCTGAGGCTAAAATATCAGTTGTGGGTGGTGGATTTGCACCAGAAGCAGGAAGTTTAGCAGTTCATACAGAATTAGAAACAGGAACAATAGACAATGGTGGCACAGGTGATTTACTTTTAGAAGAAGCAGTAGATAATGGTGCAGGTGGAAAACTTTTAGATGAAACCACAGTTGACCAATTACTAAGAAGTGAAATAGAATTAGAAGATGGTAGTGGACAAATATTATCAGAAGCAGATACAGACGGTGACCGTTCTTATATTTTATTACAGGATTCTGCTGTTGATTTACCTTACGATTTAGAAGCAGATGACCATATTGTATTAGAAGATAAAACAGTTGATAATGATCCTTATACAGGAAATAAAATTGTACAAGAAGTAGGAACACACAATGGTGAAATTACTGATGTTCGAATGATTGCAAGTGGTTCTGGTTACACTACTTTACCAACAGCAACCATATCAGGTGTTAGACACATAGAATTAGAAGATGAAACAGATGATGGTAACGATGGTGCAGGAAGAATAGAATTAGAAAATGGTGGACTATTAGTACAAGACATAGCGTTTCCTGGTACAAGTGGCACAGTAGTTCCTTTTGGTGATAATATTGGGGCTGCAACTTCTTTAAAAATTGTTGAACATGGAATTAACTTTACATCAGCACCAACACTTGCATTTCCTAAATATGCTTTACTTAAAACAGTATCAGGTACTGTAAGTGCTGACGAAACATTTACAAGTAATGTAAGTGGTGCAACAGGAACAGTTGTAAGTTTAACAGGCAATCTTTTAAAATATACAGCAACAACAGATGAATTAGAAGTAGGTGATACAGTAACTTTTTCTGGTGCTGATACTGCTGTGGTAGTAAAGGCAGACACTTTAGCAGCAACAGCTGCAATTGATACAAAGGTAACCACATCTGGAAAATATATAAACCAAGATGGTCATTTATCAGAAAGTTCTAAAAAAATACAAGATAGTTTATACTACCAAGATTATTCTTATGTTATAAGAGTTGGAGAAAGTATAGACAAATGGCGTGATGCTATAAAGTCAGCAACCCACCCATCTGGTTTTTATGTAACTGGTGAAGTGAATATTGCTACAAGGGTTGACGCTACTATATCTACTCCAGTTGCAGGTATCATATCAGGCGCTTCAGATGATCCAATCTTTAGTATTGTTGATACTTTATTCACTACTGTTTTTGGTAGAAGATTAGGAACAACAACTGACGGCACAACAAAGAGAACATCTTTACAAGCAAGAACAGGTGCAAATCCTGATGTGAGTAATGACTATGAAGCAAACTTTAGTGCTTCAACTAGAGACCTTGATTTAAAACAAGAAATAACATTAAATCTATTGAACAGTAATAGAAATTTCAATCTAACAGCAAGAAGCGTTTCGGTAAATAGAGGTTTTGCATACGCAGGTCCTAGTTTAAAATCTATCAATACTTTTGCATTATCATCATATAGTCCTATAAATGGCATTGAATTAGAAAAAGGCACAGGTGAAGGTGAGATAATATTAGAAGATGGCGGTGCGACTTCAGGTGCAGCTGTTGGATCAATACAATTAGAACAAGATATTACTTTTCCAGTATCACTTGCAGAATATGAGAATTTAAAGTTTATAGGTACTGGTAGTACAAGTGTTGATGGTGAAAGTGTAAGATTAGGTGATATATCAGGTGAATTATCAACCGCAAGAATAAGAACGAATTTAGCCTTTCCTTGTGAGATAACTTCAAAACCTACATAAATGGTTATAAATAGTTTATAAATAAAAGGGAGACAACCTTAATTAATGGGATAAAACAATGGCAGCAATAATTACAAACAAATTTAGAATAAATAATGCTGAGCAGTTCCAAGAATCTTTTTCAGAATCAGCTGCTACAACATATTATTTGTTCATAGGTCGTTCTCATGCGTGGGCATCCGATGTTGATGTTCAAGGTAACACAATCGCTGAGGGAACAGACACTACTCCCCCAACCCCAAATGATGATATTGGATCAGAGTTTTATAACTATGACGATATGATTGGTTTAAAATTGATATCTTCAAGTGATGTATCTTTTGTAATACCAAGAAGGGATTGGGCAACAGGTACTACTTATGATATGTACCGACATGATTACTCATCATCTACTACAGCAAATAGTGGTGCAACAAATTTATTTGACGCAACTTATTTTGTCGTAAATAGTAATAATGATGTTTATAAAGTAATAGAGAACGATGGTAATACAGCGGCAACAGACGAGCCGACTTCAACATCAAATTCAATTTTTAGTACCTCTGATGGTTACAGATACAAGTATATGTATTCACTAACTGCTTCAGAGCAAATCAATTTTAAGTCAACAGATTTTATTCATGTATCAACTGATTCCACAGTTTCAGCTGCCGCTGTAGATGGTGCGTTAGATACAATATTGGTAACTGCTGGTGGATCAGGATTTAATACATCATCAGGATCAACAATTAGTGCAATCCCAATTCGTGGCGATGGATCAGGCGGAGTTGCTTCTGTAACAATAACTGCTGGTGCAATATCAGCTGCAACGGTTACAACAGCAGGAACAGGATACACATTCGCATATATTAGAACAGCAGATATAATTGCTGCTACAAATGCAGGCGGTTCAGGATCAGGAGATAACTTAACTGTTATTATACCTCCTAAAAACGGTCACGGTTTTGATGCTGTGAAAGAGTTAGGTGGTTTCTATGTTATGTTAAATAAATCACTTGTTGGTTTAGAAGGAACATCCGACATAACAGTATCAAATGATTTTAGAAGAATTGGTCTTGTAAGAAACCCAACAAACTTTGGAACTTCAACTGTATCTTCAGCCTCAACATTAAGAGGAACAAAAGTTGTTTTAGGTGCTTCTTCATCAGGAACATTTACAGTAGATGAAGAAATTAATCAAGCAAGTACAGGCGCTGTAGGTAAAGTTGTAGAATGGGACTCAACAAACAAATTACTTCATTATGTTCAAACTAGATTCCCAGATTGTGGAACAGACAGTAATGGTAATCTAACTGCTTTCTCTGGTGCAAATGCTATTACAGGACAAAGTTCAAGTGCAACACTAACACCAAGCACGAGTTCATCAACTGTAAACGGAGTTGCTTTAACTTCAGGATATGCAAATCCAGAAGTTCAACCAGATAGTGGAGATATAATTTATGTTGAAAATAGAAGTCCTATAACAAGGGCTGCTGACCAAACAGAAAATATTAAATTGATTATTGAATTTTAGATAGAGGAAAATAATGCCATCACCAACTGACTTTAATGTATCACCATATTATGATGATTTTAGCGAAGATAAAAAATTTCATAGAGTTTTATATAGACCAGGTTTTGCTGTTCAAGCAAGAGAATTAACTTCTCAACAAACCATACTACAAAACCAAATTGAAAAATTTGGCGAACATATGTTCGAACAAGGTGCTATGGTTATACCAGGTAATGTTACAGTTGATATTCACTATCAAGCAGTAAAATTAACTTCTTTTACAGGTACATTAAATAATTTTGTAGGCGCAACTATAACTGGTGGTACATCAGGCGTTAAAGGTAAAGTAGTAAAAGTATCAGCAACTGACGGTACTGATCCAGATACTTTATTTGTAAAGTATAGAGATAGTGGTACATCAAACGAAGGTGCTGTATTTACTGATGGCGAAACAATAACATCAGCTGCAGCAACTGCTGAAACAGCAGTTGTAGATACAACGGCAACAGGATCAGCAGCACACATTAGCGCAGGAACTTATTTTATAAATGGTTTCTTTGTTGAAGTAACAGACCAATCAATCTTATTAGACAAATATACAAATCAACCTAGTTACAGAATTGGTCTAACAATTACTGAAAACTTTATTACATCAACAGATGATACTAGTTTATTAGATAATGCAAGCGGTTCATCAAATGAAAATGCAACTGGTGCTCACAGATTTAAAATAGAATTAACACTAGAAAAATTATCTCTAACTTCAACAGCTGATTCAAGTTTTGTAGAAGTTGCAAGAGTAAGACAAGGTGTATTAGAAGAAAAAGTTACATCAACAGCATACAATATTATGGAAGATACACTTGCTCGTAGAACTTTTGATGAGAGTGGTGATTATGCTGTAAGAGCATTTGATTTAGATGTTAGAGAACACTTAATATCAGGAACAAATCGTGGTATCTATGCAACTGACGCTACATCAGCAGATGGCAACACAGCCGATGAAGCAAAACTTGCTTTAGGATTATCACAAGGTAAAGCATATGTTCGAGGATACGAAATAGAAAAACATGGTACAACTTATATTGATTTAGATAAGGCAAGAGAGTTTGAAACACAAAGTGGTTCTACAACAAGATTTGAACAACTACCTTTTGTTAATACTACCTCTTTATCAAATTTACCTGATGTTGGATTTGTATCTGGTGCAACAGAAGCATATAAAACATTAAGATTAGTAGATACTCAACACAGCTCAAGAGGAAGTGTATTAACTTCTTCTGGTGGTACTAACTTTGATATTGGTCGTGCAAAAACAAGAGCAATAGAATTTAATTCTGGTTCTGCTTCAACAGTATTCTTATCTAATTCAAGTGTTACAACAAATACTTTCAAACATTATCTTTTTGATATTGAAATGTTTGCTCATGTCAATGTAGTTGGTGCAGCTTCAGGCTCTTTCACAAATGGTGAAATAGTTACAGGCGGAACTTCAGGTGCAACAGGTATTTTTCAAAGTGTTTCAACAAAAGAGTCCTCAACAATCACAGGCGCAACTTCAGCTAATCCAGTTGTAGTTACTTGCTCAGGTGGTCATAAATTAAAAGAGGGACAACAAGTAACAATTTCAGGTGTATCTGGTATTACAGATATTAACGCAACTTGGACTGTAAAAGATCCAACAGCAACTACATTTAAATTATTTGCTGCCTCTTCGGCAAGTGTTGGTGACGCTTCAGGAACACAACCTGCAACAGTTAATGGTACTGGTTACAGTTCATACTCAGGTTCTGGTGGTCTTGCAAAACATGATGTAGTAATTTTATCAAATGTAGATGGTGAATTTGTAGATGGAGAAACAATTACAGGCGCAACTTCAAGTGTAACAGCTACTGTTCAACATAGTGCATACAATCAAAAAGGTTTTTCACAGAAAAAGTTTCCACAAACTAAAGGTATTTCAATGGCAGGAAGTCCTGTCTTTACAAGTGATGTAGATTTAACTTCAACATTTGGTAGTCAAAAAACATTAACAGGAACAGTAAGTATAGCAAATAGTGTTACTGCATTAAAAGGATTTGGCACAAGATTTCAAAGTGAATTAGTAATAGGTGATGTAATTGAATTTACAGATGACGCTAATACAACAGTTACAAAAATTGTAGAGAGTATTGAATCCGATACTGCATTAGAATTATCTGCTGCTGTTGGCGGTTCAGATGTTACGACAAAAGCTTCTTTTATTCGTAAAAGAACAAAAATGCAAGAAACTGAAACAGATAGAGCATTATTTAAAATGCCTTATAAAGTTGTAAAAACTTTATTAACTGCTGACAACAATAGTATTAGTGATACAAGTTTCAAAATAAGAAGGCAGTTTGTTAAAACTTTAGGTAGTGATGGTACTGAAACATTAACAGCAGGAACAAATGAAACATTTACTGCTCATTCAGATACAGACTTTTTAGCTACTATTACAGCAACAGGTTCGGGTGGTACAGGTGCTGTCGGTGATGTATTAACATTATCAAGTTCAGGCGATTATACACTTGCAGGATCACCGACTGGTAAAACAGTCAACTTAGATTTAGGAAGTGGATTTAATGGACACACATTAAAGATTGTAGCAACATTATCTACATCCGTTGTAAGTGCTAAAACTAAAACTGCAAATACAGCAGAAACAACAACTGTAAATACTCAAGCACTTGCAACTGCTGACTTTATTAGTTTAGGAAAAGCAGATGTTTATTCAATTGATTCTGTTCATATGGCAGCAGACTTTAGTACGGCTGCTGATACAAGTGATACAGATATTACAAATAGATTTGATTTAGATACTGGACAAAGAGATAACTTTTATGATATCGCAAGATTAGTTAGAAAACCAGGAACACAAGATCCAACAGGAAGATTATTAATTACATTTAATTTCTTCTCTCATGGTGCTGGTAACTTCTTTAGTGTAGATAGTTATTCAGGTACAGATTATGGAAATATTCCAACTTATACCTCAGATGTAACAGGAAAAATATTTCCTTTAAGAGATTGTTTAGACTTTAGACCAAGAGTTGATGACGCTTCAACAATTGATTCTGGTACCGTAGATAGAAGTTTTGATGGTACTGGTGCTTCAACAGTTGATGTAATGAAAATTAATTCAGATGTCACAGCAGATTTAGAATATTATTTAAGTCGTAGAGATAAAATATTTTTAACTGCTGATGGTGATTTCAAGGCAATTAAAGGTGCTTCATCTTTAGACCCAATTGATCCTGAAGGTATACAAGACGCAATGCTTTTATATAAATTATTTACTCCTGCATATACTTTTAAAACTAGTGATGTTGAAATAACACCATTAGATAATAGAAGATTTACAATGAGAGATATTGGCCGTTTAGAAAAACGAATAGAAAATGTTGAATATTACACTCAACTTTCTTTATTAGAATCAGAAGCACAAAATATGCAAATACAAGATTCAGATGGTTTTGATAGATTTAAAAATGGTATCATAGTAGATAACTTTACAGGTCATGGTGTTGGTGATGTTTCAGATAACGATTATTCAATATCAATGGACATGGGTAATGGAGAATTAAGACCTGCATTTCACCAAGACAATACGGCCTTAGTTGAAGTTGATAGTGGTCTTAGTGAAACAGTTACGGCTGCTGAAAGAGCAGCATTAGGTTATCAAAAAACTGGTGACTTAATTACTTTACCATATTCAGAAAGCACATTCCATGAACAGCCTTTTGCAAGTAATACAGTAAATTTACAACCATACAATGTCATAGACTTTATTGGAACAATTACATTAGATCCAGAAATAGACGAATGGTTTGAAACAGAAAGACAACCTGATTTACAGATTACAATGCCAGGCACTTTTGATACACTTACAGATTTAGCTTCTGCAGGTGTACTAGATTTAAATTTAGGAACAGTATGGGGTAACTGGAATGATACTTGGTCAGGACAAGTTAGAGAATCAAATAGACAAGTAAGTACATCTGGTAATGTGCAAACAACAACAATTACTACTGAACAAAGAGTAGGACAAAGAAGGTCTGGTGTAAGAACATCATTAATACCAAATACTGTAAGAACAAGTTTTGGTGATAGGGTTGTTAGTGTAGGATTTGCAGCTTTCATTAGAGAGAAAAGTATATCATTTACAGCACAAGATTTAAAACCAAATACTAGAATGTATCCATTCTTTGATGGTATAGATATATCAACATATGTAACACCAACAGGCTCATCTGCAGGTGCAGCTTTGACAACAGATTCAAAAGGTGAATGTTCAGGTATATTTGCAATACCTGATCCAAAAGATACTAATAATCCTAGATGGAGAACAGGTAAAAGAGTATTCAGATTAACAACTAGTTCTACAAACAATTTAGTAAATGAAATATTTTCTTCTGCTGAAGCAGATTATACAGCAAAAGGATTATTAAATAATATTCAACAAACAATCGTATCAACTAGAGAGGCGCAAGTTCAAAGAGAAGATTTACAAGAAAATACTACAATTACAAGAACAAATAGAAGAAATGAATCTGTAACTTTATCACCGCCAAGACACGAACATAACAGAAACCCAGATCCTGTAGCACAATCGTTTACAGTAAATTCAAAAGATGGATTATTCTTGGCAAGTATAGAAGCTTTCTTCTCAACTAAAGATAGCTCTCAGCCAGTTCAATGTCAACTTAGAACAATGGAAAATGGTTATCCAACAACAACTATTTTACCATTTGGTATTTCAATTGTAAACGGTTCCTCAGTATCAACTTCAACTGATGGTACAAGTGCAACTAAATTTACTTTTCCAAGTCCAGTATATTTAAAAGATAAAACTGAATATTGTTTTGTATTAAAATCCAATTCAGATGAATACACTGCTTGGACTGCAAGAATGGGATCAAAAACAGTAGATAGTTCAAGGTTAATTTCTAAACAACCTGTATTTGGTAGTATGTTTAAATCACAGAACGGCGGTACTTGGACACCAGAACAAAATGAAGATGTTAAGTTTAAATTAAATCGTTGTGAGTTTACAACAGGAACAGCGGGTACATTAAGATTAGCAAATGCTGACTTACCTGTTAAAACATTAACTAAAACTAATCCACTAACAACAACTGCAAGTTCAGGTGTTGTAACTGTTCATCATAAAAATCATGGTATGCATAGTACATCAAACAATGTTACAATTGCAGGATTAGCTTCAGGCTCACATAACGGTATCGCACACTCAAATATTAATGGTACATATACAACAATCGGTAATATTAAATTAGATTCTTATACAATAACTGCTCAAAGTTCAGATACAGCAAGTATATCAGGTGATGTTGGCTCAACTACTATAACAGCAACTAGAAATATGTTATATGATGTAATACAACCAGTTATAGGAAATTTACTTCCACCAGGTTGTGGACTAACAGCAACTATGAGACCTACAACAGGTAAAACTTTAGAGGGTACTGAAACAGAATTTACTTTATCAGGTGCATCAAAAGCAATATCAATAAATCTAAATGAAGATTATTATATGACAGCACCAGGTATGGTTGCTTCTACAATCAATTCAACAAATGAGATGTCAGGTAGTAAGTCGCTTGTATTTACATTAACATTAACAAGTGCTGGAAACAATACAGCAATTTCACCTGTTATTGATACAAAGAGAATGAGCGCTTTCTTAATTCAAAATAGATTATTCTCACCTGCACAAGGAACAACACCAAACTTTGTTGCTGAAACTAAAAATTCTGGTGGTAGTGTGCCTGCAAAATATATAACTAAACCAGTTATATTAAAAGATGAGGCAACTTCATTAGATATTAGAATATCAGCAAATCTAAGGTCAACAGCAGATTTCAAAGTATTCTTTAGAACAACAAGTTCCGAAGATGTACGAAAATTAAATGAAAAGAATTACACAGCATTTAATACTGATGGTAGTCCTGATAGTTCAGTCGCACCAGCAGAAGATAGAGAAACATTTAAAGAATATAAATTTAGTGCAAGTTCTTTACCAGAATTTACAGCGTTTCAATTAAAAGTAGTTTTAACTGGAACAAACAGTTCATATCCTCCACTTCTAAAAGATTTAAGAGGAATAGCATTGGCAATATAATGAGTATAGCAAAAGTACAAGGGCACCCAGGATTAGTAAGAGATTTAAAAACTCAAGCAATCGTAAATGTGGACTCAGATGCTTATGCTAGATATATGGCAAGAAAAAAGAAACAGCAAGCTAAAGATGATGAATTAAAAGACATGGTAAGAGAAATAAATACTATTAGAGCAGAGATGAAAGAAATAAAAAATTTACTCAAGGAAAAGTTAAATGGCAACTAGAAATGTAGCAACAACCGATAGTTTAAATACATTAAGAACAACGGTTAATGCAATATCAGGAACTGATATAGGTGATTTAGCAACACTAGGTACTAGTGCTAAAAGTTCTATTGTTGCAGCCGTAAATGAAATCAATACGAGTGTTACTGGTACTGGTTTTACTATGTCCGATGGCACAACTACTCAATCAGTTGTCACAGGTAATACGGTTACATTTACAGGTTCTACTGGTATCGCAGCTGCTGTTAGTGCAACTGACACTTTAACGATATCACTTGCAAATGATTTGCCTACAAACATTTTTGCTGATGTATTAGGTGCTCAACATAATGCTGATGGATCAAATACATATACAGAATTAGAAGTTAAAGTTATAAGTAAAACAACTAATCACATATACCAAGGTACAGGATCAGGTAATGGATATACAATTGATGGTGTAGAAGCACCGTTCATACAACTTGAACCTGGTAATACATACAGATTTAACCAAGATGATAGTTCAAATGGTGGTCATCCACTATTATTCTACTTAGACGCTGCAAAAAATAATGTATATTCAACAGGTGTCACTACAAGCGGAACACCTGGTAGTGCAACTGCATATACTCAAATCGTAGTAAGTGCAAGTACACCGCAAAGATTATACTATCAATGTTCTTCACATGGCTACATGGGTAACCTTGCAAGAACATCATCAACAAGTTTCGCTGATACAACAAGTTCAGCAATATTAACAATTACAGGTGGTTCTATTACAGATAGTTCAGGATCAATATCATTTGGTGATGAAAATTTATCAACTAGTGGAACACTAACATTATCATCTTTAGCAGCTGCGTCCAGTGACACAGACGCATTTATCGTAAGTGATAGTGGTGTATTAAAAACAAGAACAGGCGCTCAAGTTGCTAGTGATATTGGCGCTGCTACAAATGCTTTTGCTATTGCTCAGGCAGTTGCATTAGGATAATATTATAAATAGTAAGAAATAAGGAGATAAAATGGCAAACGATTTTAAACGATTTTGTGTACCAAATGTCAGTAATAGTAGTAATTCAACACTATATACTGTGCCTGGTTCTTCAAAAGAATCAATCGTAATTGGTATAACAATGTGTAATAAATCTTCAGCAGGTATCACCGCTAGTATTTTTATTGATAATGAGGATGGGTCAAATGATGTGTTTATTGTTAAGGATGCCTCTATTCCTGCAGGATCTTCGTTAGAAGTAATGTCGGGAAACAAACTAGTATTACAATCGGATGCCTCTGGAAATGCAGACAATTTAGAAGCTTTAGCAAGTGCTGCTAGTGCTTTAGATGTTACAGTTTCAGTTTTAGAAGATGTATAAAGGATAATTAAATGGCTTATATTGGCGCAAGACCAACATCAAATTTTAGAGTTGCACCTGTTAAAGATAGTTTTACAGGTAACGGTTCTACAACCGCATTTGACTTAGCAAATATTGTACCAGCAGGTGGAGAGAATGCTTTACAAGTATTTATTGATAATGTAAGACAAGAACCAGGGTCAGGAAAAGCATATACATTAGGTGTTGATGGGTCAGGTGATTTAAAAAGAATTACATTTACAGCTGCACCAGCAAATTCAGCAGAAATATATGTGATTACTAGTTTTAGTAATGAAGCATTTAAAACAACAGATTTAAACGGCGTAGAATTATTATTAGACGCTGATGGTGATAGTTCAATTACAGCTGATACAGATGATACAATAGACTTCAAAGTTGCTAATGCAGACCAACTACAATTAGTTGATGGTGTTTTCAAACCATTTACTGATAGTGATGTTGACTTAGGAACATCAGCAAGATACTTTAAAGACGCTTATATTGATTCAATTACAACAACAGGCGCAATCAATAAAAACACTTCAGCATGGCAATCAAAGTCAGGAACATATACTGCTGTTGCAGGTGATAGGTTAATGGTAGATACATCAAGTTCTGCCTTTACAATTACTTTACCAGCAAGTCCTAGTGCAGGAGATGAAGTTAGATTTTTAGATGTAACCGCAAGTTTTGATTCAAATAATTTAACAATAGGAAGAAATTCACAAAAGATAAATGGCAACTCAGCCGATTTAACTGTCGCAACTGAAAGTGCAGGATTTAGTTTAGTTTACTATAATTCTACTTACGGTTGGAGATATACAGAGGCATAATAAATGGCATTATACAAAACTGATAAACCAGGTGCATTGGCAGCTAATATTGATGTTAATGAACAAAACATTGGTCTATTAGGATTTAAGATGGCAGTAAACGAGGGTTTAACTGTTTACAATTTAGTAGATGGTGTTGTGGATGAATTCCATGACGAGAGTGGAACAGACGAAGGTGAAGGTTCTAATGATTTATACTGTTCATCAAATGATAATTATATAAATCAAACATCACCAGTAGCATTATCATCAGGATTTAGTATATCAACAGTAACAGAAGCTGATACATCAGCAACACATGCTAATCCAGCAACAAATCAAGGTACTTATGGTACATATACAGTACCATCAGGCGTTTCAAGTATAAACATTCAAGCTTGGGGTGCTGGTGGCGGTGGTAATGGTAATCCAGGATATAACTTTGCAGGTGTTGGTGGTGGAGGCGGATATGCTTCAGGCACTTTAGCAGTCACAGCTTCACAAGTAGCTTTAGTAGGTGTAGGAGAGTTTGGTGCAGGTGGCGATCCAGGATCACATCCAGGCACACCATTAGGAAACGGTGGTGGTTGTAGAGAAGGTGGTGACCATGGTGCACAAGGTGGTGGATTTTCTACTGTTGTTGTAGGTTTAACAGCACCTCAGATAGGAACTCAATCATCAAGGTACAATTATAATTCAGGTTCACCACAAGAAAAATCAAACACAGGACCAGCAATAACAGTTTTAGGTGCAGGCGGAGGTGGCGGTGGTCACTCTAACGAATCCCCGAATGGCGGTCATACAGCAAACGGTGGTGCTGGTGGCGGACTTACAGGAGAAAGTGCAAGTGCTGAATCAGTTAAAACTGGTGGTGATCCAATTGGGCCAAGTGGTGAAGGATATGTAGCAGGTGGCGGAAGTCAAACTGCTGGTGGTCAAGGTACAAATAGTACATATAACGGTTCATTTTTACAAGGCGGTCCATCAAGTTCAGAATCAGGTGCTGGTGGCGGTGGTTATTACGGCGGTGGTGCAGGTTCAGGATCAGGTGGAGTTTATGGTGCTGGTGGCGGTGGATCATCATACTATGGACACCCACAAGTAACATCAGGTGCAACAGAAGCCGGTGCAGAAAGTGAAGGTGGTGGCGTTACACAACCAGGTTATTCTTCTAGTACAAATGAAGGTGGTGCAGCTCCTAGACAAAACGGTGAAGATGGATTTGTATTAATTACAGCAACAGCACCAGGATCAACATCTTCAACTACAATAGTTTCTAATGCATTTACAGCAGGATCAGCTCCTACATCAAGTAGAGTAGTTGTATTCCAAGAGAATGTAGATAGTGTAACAATTAATACCGATATTATTGCAAGTGTGAGTAGAGATGGAGGAACTACATTTACAACAGTTACTTTAGCTGATTCAGGATATGTGACAGGTAGTTCAGGACAAAGAATTTTAACAGGTGTAGCAAATGTATCTGGACAACCATCTGGTACTTCTATGAGATGGAAATTAGCTCTTGCAAATAATGCTAGTAAAGTTCATGGTGTATCGCTACAATGGAAGTAGAAAATGGCAGTATACCGAGACGACAGACCAGGGTTTCTTAGACCAAGAGAAGCAAACAACGAAATAAATATTGCATTATTAGGTTTTAAAGTTGCTGTTAATGATTCACTAACAGTTTATAATTTAATTGACGGAGTAGTTGACGAGTTCCATAGTGAAGATGGAACAGACGAAGGCGAAGGTTCTAACGATACTTATTGCGCTAGTTCAGACTTCTATAAAAATCAAACAGATCCAATTTCAATATCAGCAGGTTTTTCTATGACTGCTAGAACAGAATCCGATACATCAACAGCAGGATCAAACCCAACACATGGACAAGAACCATCAACAGAATTAGGTACTTTTACTGTACCATCAGGTGTTACTAGTGTTAATATGCAAGTATGGGGTGCAGGTGGTAACGGTCAAGGTCAAGGTCCACTAGGTAGAGATTATCGAGGTGGTGGAGGTGGTGGTTATGCTGAAGGTACTTTAGCTGTTACAGCGTCACAAACATTACAAACAATCGCAGGTGAAGGTGGAGGAGTTTATCCATGTTCTGGTGGCTCACGAGGTGGTAATGGTGGTGGTGATGGTAGCGGAAACTGTGCAGGTGGAGGTGGAGGTATTTCAGGTGTCTTTGCTTCACCAGTTGAAGTTACACCAGATATGTCAACAGCACCTCAAGCATATTTAATTGCAGGCTCAGGCGGCGGCGCAGCAGACTTACCTCAATCAGGAGGGTTTCATCAATCAGGTAATCCTATAGGATGTGGTAACATTGGAAAATTAGGCTCTACTGGCGGTGGCGGTGGAGGAGGATTAGTAGGTTTTACACATGATCCTGAAAGTGCTTCACCAGCATTTACAGTTCGTCATGTTGCACAAACAAGTATGGGCGGAACACTTGCAGAAGCAGGTGGCGGTGGTGACCAAGAACAAGGTGGTCAAGGCGCAACTGGTCCTACAGGCGGTGATGGTGGAACAGGTTCATTATTCACAGGTGGTGAAGCGTCATGTTCTTCTAACGGATATCCTGGTAAAGCAGGAGGAGGCGGTTCAGGTTACTATGGCGGTGGTGCAGGATCAGCAGGTCCTAATCCAGGTAATGGTAATGCAGCTGGTGGCGGTGGTGGAGGTAGTTCATACTACGGACATCCACAAATAACATCAGGTTCAAGTGAGGCTGCGGGTGATTGTGAAAGTAGTGGTGAAAGTGGTGGTGTTACTCAACCAGGTGCAGTACCTCAAATAGGAGAAGGTGGTGGTGTTAATCCAGAACATTCTGCCCCTCCAGGTAGTGGTGCAGGTGGTGCTCCATCACCTAATACAGGTAGAGGAGAAGATGGATATGTTCTTATAACAGGATCAGTAGCAGCATCAGCAACCTCAACAAATATAGTTTCAAATGCATTTACAGCAGGCTCAACACCTAGTACAAGTAGAATGGTAGTATTCCAAGAGAATATTGATAGTATCACTTTAAATACAGATATAGTAGCAAGTGTTTCCAGAGATGGTGGATCTACATTTTCAACAGTCACTTTAGCAGATGAAGGATATGTAACAGGATCATCAGGACAACGAATATTGACAGGCACAGTAGATATATCAGGTCAACCATCAGGTACATCAATGAGATGGAAACTTGCATTAGCTAATAACGCAAGTAAAATACACGGTGTTTCTTTGGCATGGAATTAATGTATAAATAGTAATAAAGGAAGAATTTAATGGCTCTAACAAAAATACAATCATCAGGAATTACAGATAGTTCAGTTAATTCAGCTAAGATTGCTGACGGTACAGTTGCCGAAGGAGATTTAGCTGGTAATGCTGTCACTAGTGCAAAGATACAAGATGGTGTAGTAAGTGCTTCTGATTTAGCAAGCACACTTGATTTATCAAGTAAAACTGTTACTTTACCCCCTAGTGCAACTAGTGTGGTCGACCAGAATATTGCATTGTTAGGGTTTAAAATGGCCGTAAATGACGGTCTTACAGTTTTCAATTTAGTTGATGGTGTAGTAGATGAGTTCCACGATGAAAGTGGTACTGATGAAGGAGAAGGTTCTAACGATACTTATTGCGCTAGTTCAGACTTCTATATTAATGGTGCAGACGGCGCTTCATATGCAGCTGGTTTTTCACCTGATGCTATATCAGAACCAACAACTTCAACAGCAGGCACTACACCAGCAAGAAATGCTGGTACATCAGGAACATTTACAGTTCCTGCAAATGTAACCGCAGTGGATATAAGAGTATGGGGTACAGGTGGTGGAGGTTCAAATCCTATCACTTGTGGCGGTGGTGGCGGAGGCGGATACGCCGAAGGTACACTCGCTGTTACAGCAAGTCAAGTTTTACATACAATAGCAGGTCGAGGGGGTGCTCCATCACCAACACCAAGTTGTGAAGCATATTTTGGTGGTGGCCAAGGAACAAGTGGTGGGGGTGCAAACGGTGGTGGTTTAGCTGCTGTTCTAGCAGAAAGTACAGAAACAACATTAGCCGCGCCAGACGCTTATGTAGTCGCAGGTTCAGGTGGTGGTGGATTTAATAACGGTTCAGGTTCAAAATCAAAAGGTGGTGCAGGTGGAGGTCTCATAGGATTTGCAGGCGGTCAAGCAGCTGCATTTACACAAGAAGGTTCTTCACAAACTGCAGGCGGTGGTTCACAAACAGAAGGTGGTGAAACAGGCGGAGGATTAGAAAGTGGTACTGGTGATGGAAAATTATTTGAAGGTGGTAATAGTATAGGAAACCATTCAGGTGGTGGTGGCGCAGGTTACTACGGCGGTGGTGGTGGAAATGATAATGATAGTGCTGGCGGTGGTTCATCATTTTATGGTCATCCACAGATTACATCAGGTGCTACATATGCAGGTGCAAGAAATGGATCAGCAGGTCAAGGACCAAGTAATGCAATGCCAATAATGACAGAAAGTGCAGGTGCAACAGGCGAAAGTGGTGTAATATCATTAGCACCAAACCCAACAACAGGATTTACACCTGAAGTTGCAAGTGGTTCAGTTATAGGTGAAGGTGGTGGTGATCCAACAAATTCTTCAAATTCAGGTGAAGATGGATTTGTATTAATCACAGCAACAGCTGCTCCAACAACAACATCAACAACAATCGTATCAAACGCATTTACAGCAGGAAGTGCTCCTTCATCAAGTAGAATAGTTGTATTCCAAGAAACTAACTCTGGTAGTCCAACATTAAATACTGATATAATCGCAAGTATTTCCAGAGACGGTGGTTCAACATTTACAACAGCTACATTAACAGATAGTGGATATGTAACAGGATCCTCAGGACAAAGAATTTTAACAGGTACAGCAACAGTTTCAGGTCAACCTAGTGGTACATCAATGAGATGGAAATTAGCACTAGCAAATAATCGAAGTAGAATACACGGCGTTTCACTACAATGGAAGTAATATGGGATCAATTACAAAGATTACAAGAAACAGTATAGGCGATGGTGAAGTAAAAACAGCTAATATCGAAGATGGTGCTATTGACGCTACAGAATTAAATGCTGATGCTGTCACTAGTGCAAAAATAAACGATGGTCAAGTAACTGCTTCTGATTTAGCAAGTACATTAGATTTATCATCTAAAACACTTACATTACCTGACGCCTCTCTTAACAATCAGTTTTTTAATATTGCATTACTAGGATTTAAGATGGCAGTAACAGAATCCTTAACCGTATTTAATTTAGTTGATGGTGTAGTAGATGAATTTCATAGTGAAGATGGAACCGATGAAGCAGAAGGCTCTAACGATACCTACTGTGCTTCAAATGATAACTATATCAATCAAGTAACAGGTTCACCAGTTTCATATTCAGGTGCCGTAGGTGCAACAGGAGAGAATACAGAATCAGATACATTCACAACAAGTATAGCATCAGGTTCACCAAACTGGAACTCAGGAACAGCAGGTGTTTATACTGTGCCAACAGGTACAACAGCAGTAAACATCTATGCTTTTGGTGCTGGTGGTGGAGGAACAGACGACAATCCTGGTGAATGGCCAGATGGTGGTGGAGGCGGATATGCCAACGGTACTCTCGCTGTTACAGCAGGTCAAACACTAGTCACTTTTGTTGGTAAAGGTGGTGGTGGTGCTCAACCTAATAACGGACCATACGGTGGTTGGTCAGGTGGTGGTTGGGGTAATCCAGAAGGCGGAGGCGGCGGTGGTATAACTGGTGTCTTTGCAGGTTATTCAAGT
>MDSV01044018.1_pt1 | contig 22777 bp, 22 predicted proteins | sample 810851 | NCBI WGS metagenome assembly MDSV01 (sample SAMN05326640, study PRJNA326480) | marine metagenome | isolation source: seawater | place: Atlantic Ocean: North East | collected 2012 | reverse complement strand
GATAAAAGAATTTACCCAGCAATTGATATAACTAAATCAGGCACAAGAAGAGAAGAATTGTTATTTGATAAAAATGATTTACAGAAAATGAATGTTTTGAGAAGAATAATTGCTCCTATGGGGACCATGGATGCTATCGAATTTATTAGCTCTAAGCTAAAAGATACAAAAAATAATGCTGAGTTTTTTAACTCAATGAATAAGCCTGCATAATTTCAAAAAAAAGATTTAATCTTAAAATCTTACATTGTTCCCACTATTAGTATATTCTGATAATTATGAGTGATAAGAGTACTAATTTCCTGAAACTATTCAAAGAAAAAAAATATTCTCTTATCGTATCAATTATAGAAAATAAAATTCCTAGTGAAAAAAAAACTTCTGCTTTACTAAATTTATCGGGTGTTTGTAGAATGTTATTAAGAAAAGTATCAAGCGATCCAGTTGAGCCTGCCATCAATGATTTTAGGGAAGCATATTTAAAAGAAACTGATGAAAATAAACTAATACAACCAATTAGAAATTTTATTAACTCATCAGTAATTTTTTTTGATGTAGAACACACTACAAATGGAAAATTGCTAAATAAAAATTTTTTTGACGAGATCTATAAAATTTATGAATTAAATAAAAATCTTTTTGAAAAAAATTTGGAGTTAATGAAGTGTATATTGAAAGTATTTAGGCGATCATTGGATATTAAAAGTTATATTTTTTATTTGGATAAGTTTGCAAGATTAACTTCAAATTTAGATTTAAATGTAGCAAATATTTTTTTTAATAATTATCTTTATAACTGGTCTCAAACTAATTATTTAGAAAATTCAAAAAAAATTAATGATAAGTTAACCACATATCCAAAAGAAAAATTATTTGATCTTACCACCTCAAGAAAAAAAAAAATTAATTTAGCATTTATATCATCTGATATAAGGGCAAAACATTCGGTAACTTATTTTTTAAGGTCTATATTAATTAATTACGATAAAACCTTGTTTAATATTTTCATATATCACAATAATACTAGTGACGATGATACTACAAAAGAATTTGAAAAATATGTTCACAAAACCGTCCATATATTTAAATTAAAAGATGTAGAGGTAATTAATACTATTAGACAAGATGAAATAGATGTTATTGTTGATCTTAATGGTTTTTCATCTGACCATAGACTAAATTTATTCAAAAATCGTTTAGCACCAATTCAGGTTTCTTGGTGTGGATACACGAACACAACTGGCTTAAAGGAAATGGATTATTTAATAGTTGATAAGAATTTGATAATGCCAAAAGAAGAAAATCTTTATTCTGAGAAACTAATTTATTTATCTGATATTTGGAATTGTCATTGTGGCTATGAGTTTGAAAGGTCCAAAAATGAATTACCATTAAAAAAAAATAATTTTATAACTTTTGGATCCTTTAATAATTATAATAAAATAAACGATAATGTTATAGAGGTTTGGTCATCTATACTGAAAAAGGTAAAAAACTCAAAGCTTTTTTTAAAATCTTCAACTAGTACATCTCAAGATATTTATAAAGAAAAATTTAAAAAAAATGGTGTTCTAGATTCAATTACTTTTGAAAGGTACAACAAAGAATTTGTCAACCACCTAGAACAATATAAACAAATCGATATATCTTTAGATACTTTTCCATGGAATGGAGTTACAACTTCATTTGAGTCTATTTGGATGAATGTACCGATGATAACTATGGATGGCCATAATTTTGGTTCTAGATGTGGAGCTTCAATTAATAAAAATTTAAATTTATTAGATTTAGTTGGTAACAGCAAAGATGATTACGTTTCAAAAGCAGTAGCTTTAGCTGAAAATAGTAATAAACTTGAGAAAATAAGGAATAATCTTTTTAATAATGCCCTTAATACACCTTTATTTGATAAAAAAAAATTTTCTGATCAATTTTTCTCTTCTATAAAAAATATATACAATGAATAAATCTTTTTATGACTTTATATGCTTTATCAATTGGTCATGGTATTTCTGGTATAAAAATTATGAGAATTTTTGGACCCGAAACTAAAAAAATAGTTAAATTATTAATAAATAAAGATATTGTCTGTGCTGCACTTTAGTAATTAAAATTATTATTTTTTCATTTTGTAATATATTGTTTTAACTATGAACCAACTGAGTTTTAAATTAAAAAAACTTTATGAAGAAAAAAAATATAAAGAAATCATAAATATTATTAATGAATTTGATGATATAAATCTAAATTCTGGTTTACTCAATTTGTTGGGAGTTTGTAAAATGCTGTCTAATAGCTCAGCAGAAACTCTAAAAAGCGCCATAGAAGATTTTAGGAAAGCTCATTTAAGAGAAAAAAAAACTGAAAATTCTTTAAATGCCTTAAAAAATTTTATAAATGCATCCATAGACCTTTTTGATATCGAATTTAAGTCAAATGAAATCAATGTAACAGACAATATTCTCAAAGAAATTCTTTTATATTTCAATGATAATAAAGATTATTTTGAAAAAAATGATGAGCTTATAAGAGCTTTGGTAAGAGCTTTAATTCGTAATGTAGATATAGACAAGGTTATCTATTACCTTAATCAAATTACTAAAAAAGAAACTTCTAGTATTGATGCTTTAGCATCATATATTTATTACCAAAGTTTTATTTATAACTGGGAGCAAAAAAAATTTTTAGAATATTCCAAAATTCTTGATCAAAAATTAATTACTTACCCTTCTGATAAACTAGTTGAAATAAGTGGTTCAGATAGAAAAAAAATTAATATTGGTTTTCATTCTGCAGACATAAGATCCAGACATTCTGTTACTCATTTTTTAAAAACTGTTCTGGTTAATTATGACAAAAATAAATTTAACATAATTATTTATGATGGAAATAAACCAGATAAGGAAGATTCGACAACACAAGATTTTAAGGAATATGTAGATAAGATGACTAACATTAGAAACATGGACGATATTGAGGTAATTAATCTAGTGAGGAACGATAAAATAGATATACTTATTGATCTGATGGGGCTTATATCTAATCACCGATTGTCTCTTTATAAAAATCGATTAGCCCCAATGCAAATAACTTGGTGTGGTTTTCAGAATACAACTGGCATCAAAGAAATGGACTATATAATTGTAGATAAAAATCTGATTTTTGAAGATGAAAAAAAACTATACTCTGAAAAAATTTTATACATGGAAGATATTTGGAATTGTCATTCTGGTTTTGATATACCAAGATTACAAGCATCAGCCCCAATAATTGAAAATAAATTTATAACCTTTGGGTCCTTTAATAATTATAATAAAATAAATGATAGAGTTATAAAAGTTTGGTCAAAAATATTAAAAAAAGTGAAAAATTCAAAATTAATTTTAAAATCTTCCGGTGCCACTTTTAGATCTGCAATGGCTGAAAAATTTAGAAAAAATGATGTTATAAATTCTGTTGAATTTTTGTCTTATAAAGGAAATTTTGAGGATCACTTAAATCAGTATAAGAAAATAGATATTGCATTAGATACTTTTCCTTATAATGGTGTTACGACATCCTTTGAGGCAATCTGGATGGGTATCCCTGTGCTTACGATGAAAGGATTTAATTATAACTCAAGAAGTGGTGAGTCTATTAATAAAAATATTAATTTGCAGGAATTAATTGCTGAAAATGAAAATGATTATATAAATATTGCTGTGAGTTTAGAAAAAAATGTTGAAAATCTTAAAAAATTACGTGATGAAGTTTTTGATAATGCTTTAAGTTCTCCTTTATTTGATCATAAGAAATTTTCAAACCAATTTTTCAAATCTTTAGAAAAAATATATAATTAAATAAATTTTTATGACGATTTATGCTTTGTCGACTGGTCCAGGTGTTTCTGGGGTTGCAATTATAAGAATTTCTGGACCTGATACTTTAAAGGTAATTAAATTATTAACAAATAGAGATGTTCCAAGGCCTAGAGAAGCAACTCTACGGAAAATAAACAATATCAACACTTCTGAGCTAATAGATGAAGGAATAGTTTTGTGGTTTCCTGGCCCTGAGAGCTACACAGGTGAGGATATGGCTGAGATACAGGTACATGGAAGCAAGGCTGTAATTGATGCTATTCACAAGAATATCTCAAATATTGAAAATTGTCGATTTGCAGAACCTGGTGAATTTACTAAGCTTGCATTTCAAAATGGAAAAATTAATTTACTAAAAGCTGAAAGTGTAGCTGATTTAATTTCTTCTGAAACTGAAATTCAAAGAAAACAAGCAATTAAAATTATGAGTGGTCGTTCAGCAGATCAATTTAATTATTTAAGAGAAAAACTTTTGAAAATTTTATCTCACGTTGAAGCTAAAATAGATTTTCCAGACGAAGATTTGCCAAAAGATATCTTAAATAAGATTAAAAAAAATTCAGATGAAGTTTCAAAAAGTATAGCAAACATTTTGGACGACCAAAAAGTTGGAGAGAGAATTAGGGAGGGATTTAAAATTGCAATCCTAGGTCCAACCAATGCAGGTAAGTCTAGTTTACTAAATCATTTATCAAATAGAGATGTTGCAATAGTCTCTGAAATTGCAGGAACAACAAGAGATGTAATAGAAACTCATCTTAATATTGATGGCTATCCAGTCATAGTTTCTGATACTGCTGGTATTAGAGAATCTAAAAATGAAATTGAAAAAAAAGGTATTAAATTATCTCTGAATAGAGCCGAGGAAGCAGACCTTAAACTAATAGTCGTAGATGCAAAAAAGCCCAATTTTACTGATATTTTGAATAGTTTGTTAGATGAAAATGCAATTTTAGTTATAAATAAATCCGATCTTTTAGAAAGAGATATTGATCCAGAAATGAAAAAAATAAATCATGTTTTAATTTCAATAAAAAATAATTTAAATATTGATGAATTAATTATGAAAATAAAAAATGCATTAAAAAGTAAATTCATAACAAGTGATGATACTCTAATTACTAGAGCCCGACATAGACATCATCTTGAACAATGTTTAGATCATTTAAAAAGATTTAACCAAAAAAAAGAGGTTGAAGATTTTGACAAAGCAGCTGAAGATTTAAGATTAGCTACACGACATCTTGGTATGATAGTTGGAAAAGTAGATGTTGAAGAGATATTAGGTACTATTTTCAATGATTTTTGTATAGGCAAATAGCAATTAATTTTCTGGAATTTTTAGTCATTTTTGAAAAAAAATGTTGGTATTAAAGGCTTATTGATTAATAATTAAGAGGAACCTTGTAAATAAATTAATCAGTTATAAATTCAACTAATGAAAAATGATTTATCATTTGATGTGGTTATAATTGGTGGTGGACATGCAGGTTGTGAAGCTGCAACAGCTTCTGCACGCTTAGGTGTTAATACTGCTTTATTTACCCATAAGATTGAAACTATTGGTGAAATGTCTTGTAATCCAGCTATAGGCGGATTAGGCAAAGGTCACTTAGTTAGAGAGATAGATGCACTTGATGGAGTTATGGGAGAAGTTGCTGATAAATCAGGTATTCAGTTTAGGTTGTTAAATAGAAGTAGAGGACCAGCTGTTCGTGGGCCAAGAACTCAATCTGATAGATCATTATATCGAAAATATATGCAAGAAAAACTGTTAAACTATTGTAATTTAAAGGTTTTTTCTGATCCTGTAACAAAGTTTATTTTTAATAAAAACTCTATAAGTGGTTTTAATACGAAAGCAGGTAAAACAATTTCATGTAATAAATTAATACTCACAACTGGCACTTTTTTAAATGGATTGATACATATAGGTGATCAAAGAACACCTGCTGGAAGATATGAGGAGAAACCTTCCACTGGTTTAAGCGAGCAATTAAAGAAATATAAATTTAAAATTGGAAGACTAAAAACTGGAACCCCTCCCCGATTAGATACTAGAACAATTAATTATGAAAAACTTGAAGAACAGTTTGCAGATGATAACCCTTATTTTTTTTCTTTTTTAACAAAAAAAATCACTAATAAACAAGTATCATGTCGAATGACATACACTAATCATAAGGTGCATAAAATCATTGAAAAAAATTTATCTAAAAGTGCCATGTATTCAGGTAATATTAAAGGAATTGGCCCAAGATATTGCCCGTCAATAGAGGATAAGATAGTAAAATTTTCTGATAAGGGGCGACATCAGATATTTTTAGAGCCTGAAGGGCTTAATGATCATACAATTTACCCAAATGGTATATCAACATCACTTCCTAGTGAAGTTCAACAGGAAATATGTAACAATATCATGGGTTTAGAAGATGTAAAGATAATTCGACCAGGTTATGCAATAGAATATGATTATATAGATCCAAGGGAGCTTTTTATGACTCTTGAAACTAAGAAAATAAATAACCTATATCTGGCTGGTCAAATAAATGGAACCACAGGATATGAGGAAGCTGCAGCGCAAGGACTTATTGCAGGAGTAAACGCTGCATTATCAGTTAAGAATTTTGAACCATTTATATTAGATAGATCTGATGCATATATAGGAGTAATGATAGATGACCTTATAACAAAAGGAGTAGCAGAGCCATACAGAATGTTTACTTCTCGAGCTGAATATAGGCTAAGCTTAAGGTCAGATAACGCCGATCAAAGATTAACCAAAAAAGGTATAGAAATTGGGTTGATCGGAAATAAAAGAAAACAGATATTTTTAGATAAGCTTGAAAAAATTATGTCTATAACAACTAAAATGTCAAAATCTAATATATCTCCAAATAAAGTGGAAAAATTTGGAATTAAAATTGCAAAAGACGGGATTTTAAGATCTTCAGATGAAATTTTAAACCAAAAAGGTGTGGATATGCTTAAAATAAGAGAAATTTGGAGTGAAATACCATATTTTGATAAAGAAATTGATGAGCAAATAGAGATAAATGCACACTATAGCGGTTATTTAAAAAAGCAAAAAGCTGATATACTGGCTTTCAAAAGAGACGAGAATTTACTAATACCTAAAAATATTGATTATGAGCAATTTTCAGGATTATCAAATGAGGTAAAAGCTAAATTTAATAAAATAAAGCCTAAAACTATGGGACAGGCCTTAAGGATTGATGGAATTACCCCTGCTGCTGTATATATTTTGTTGTCACACGTCAAAAGAAAGTCTATTAAGCATATGGCTTAATGGATAACTTAATTTCAAATTTCTATTCTAAAATTACCAATCTAAATGTTTCACGTGAAACTTGTAATGAGCTTGAAAGCTTGATTACAATGATTCAAGAGAAGAACAAAGAAATTAACATAATAAGCAAAAGAATGTTTGAAAAAAGTATAATAAGAGAACGGCATATATTAGATTCTGCTCAAATTATTGATTTTATTGATTTAAATGCTAGTTCAACCTACGATATAGGTACAGGAGGTGGGATGCCAGGGTTAATTGTAGCAATTTTAATGAAAAAACTTAAAAATAAAATGAAAGTTAATCTTTATGAAAAAAGCTACCATAAATGTGTTTTTCTTAAGGAGGTTTCAAGAAAATTTAGTTTAAACACAGAAGTTATTCAAAAGGATATTTTTTCAGTTAGAAATATTGAGACAGGCTCAATTATGTCGAGGGCTTTCAAGCCAATGCCAGTAGTTCTTGATTTAGTAAATCAAAATTTTAAAAAATATAAAAACATAATTCTGTTTATGGGAAGCTCAGGAAGAAAAGTTTTAAAGGAAACACTTAAACAATGGGATTTAGATTATGAAGAAAAAAAAAGTTTAACAAGTAACGACTCATTTATACTTAATATAAAAAAAATTAGAAAAAAGTTTTCATGAAAATCATTTCAATAATTAATCAAAAGGGTGGGGTTGGTAAAACTACTACAGTGATCAATCTTGCCTCTGCATTATCACAGCAAGATAAAAAAATTTTGGTTATTGATTTAGATCCTCAGGGAAATGCAACAACAGGATTAGGGTTGCCCAATACAGATCGTTCAGATGGAACTATTTATGGAATTCTTAATGGCACAAAGGCGATTTCGGAGGTGATCAAAAATACCAGCTTTAAAAATTTAGATTTAATTACTTCAAATGTGGATCTCTCTGGTTTAGAGGTTGAGACAGCTGGAGATAATGATAGAGCTTTCATTTTAAAGTCAAAATTAACCGCTTATTTAAATGATTCTGGGCGATATTACGATTATATCTTGATAGACTGTCCTCCATCACTTAGTTTACTAACAGTGATGGCTTTAGTATCATCAAACTCACTACTAGTACCATTACAAACCGAATTCTTTGCTCTCGAAGGACTCACACAACTTATGAAAACAATAGAAAGGATTAAAATGAATTTAAATCCAGAGCTAGATATACAGGGTATTCTTTTAACAATGTATGACAAAAGAAATAAACTTTCTTTTCAAGTTGAGCAAGAGGCTAGAAATTATTTTAAGGATAAAGTTTATCAAACAGTAATACCTAGAAACGTAAGATTATCAGAAGCTCCTTCCCATGGAGTTCCAGTATTAGTATATGATAAAAATTGCCCTGGAAGTAAGTCTTATTATAGTTTTACAGATGAATTCATTAGTCAGGAAAATGATTTAGGGGATGTAGCCTAATGGATTCGAAAATTAAAAAGGGTTTGGGAAGAGGTTTATCCTCATTAATAGGAGAAACTAAAGTCGAAGTAAAAACTAATAAACTTCCACTTAGTGATATAGTCCCTAATCAATATCAGCCAAGAAAAAATTTTGATAAAGAAAATCTTGACGATCTTACAAATTCAATTAAGGAAAGAGGAGTCATTCAACCAATAATAGTTAGAAAATCAAATTTTATATCATCAAAGTATGAGATTATAGCTGGAGAAAGAAGATGGTTAGCTGCCAGTAAAGCAGGCTTGCACGAAATTCCGGTCGTTATCACAGAAGCGAGTGATTTAAAATCTTTGGAATTTGCAATTGTGGAAAATGTTCAAAGACATGATTTAAATCCTTTAGAAGAAGCTCAAGGTTATAAAAGATTAATTGATGAATTTTCTTATGATCAAGAAAAGGTTTCAAAATTCATAGGTAAAAGTCGTAGCTATATCACAAATTCATTAAGATTACTTAACCTACCTCAAGAGGTACTAAAGTTTGTTGAGGAACAAAAGATTACATCTGGTCATGCTAAAATCTTGGTTGGATTAGAAAACGCACTATTTGTGGCAAATAAAATCATTGAAAAAAAATTATCAGTTAGACAAACCGAGAATTTTGTTAAGATTTTTAAAACCAAAAAATCTGAAACAGCAAAGGTCAGAGACTCTAATATTAATGACTTGGAGAATTCGGTGTCATCAAAAATTGGTCTTAAGGTAAATATTCAAAACAAAAAAAATAATAAAGGAAAAATATCTTTTGAATATATGGATTTAGAGCAACTTAATAGAATTATAGATATAATTAAAAATAATTATTAGTTATTTATTGTGATTTTTCTAAAAGAAAGTTAGTTATAAGATTTATTGAATTATTAGGAATTTTTTTAACTTCAAGCTCTGCATCATTAATTTCAGATATTAATTTCTCAATATTTAAAGATGACCATTTTTTTATTTGTAGTTTTGTAATCTCTTTTTCTTTCCAAAAAATTGGTGGTCTTGAGTTATTAATTGTTTTTTCTATACTTTTATTTTCTTTAAAATCATTAATTAAATTTAAAAGTTTTTTTGTTTTTCTTAACATCGTTCTCGTAATAATGATGCAATCTTCACTATTAAAGATATTTTCATTAAGAATGCTTAAAGTTTTTTTTTTATCTTTAGCTAAACAATGATCAATCAGTTCATTGATACCGTGATTTTCTATTAAATTAACTAGTTTTAAAAGATCTTTTTCATTCACTTTTTTTTTACCAAGTGAAAATAATTCAATCTTTTTCAATTCATTTTCTAAGTTTTTTCTATCTCCATTACATTTATTTATGATAAAATTAATATTAGCTGGGGATATGGAGATTTCCTTCTCTTTCAAAAAGTTATTTGCTAATCTGAATAGGGTTTCATTTGTATCTGGGTAAAAAGCTACAGACACTAAATTATTCTTATTTTTTTCAAAAAGATTTCTTAATTTAGATCTTTTATCTAAAGTTTCAGTTCTTATGATAATTAATTTCTCTTTAATATTTTTTTCCAATAATTCTTCGATGATCAGTCTAATTTTATCACTTGCCCTATTAATAATAATTATCTTTTCGTTATCGAATAAAGATCCATTTAGTATTTGATCAAAAAAATTCTGTTTATTTTCAAGTATTTGTTTCTCATCATAATTGGTAATTTCTCTATTTATTTTAATTTTTAACTTTGTGATTTCTTCATTCTGTAATCCTTCATTTCTGCCATGAAATAGAATAAAATTTTTTTTTTGAAAGTCTAACTTGTTAATTTCGAAATATTTTAAAATCATTGCATACGTGATAATTGTATAATCAAGTTTTTCACAATTAATTCAGTTAAATTATTTTTGATTGTTGTTTCATATCTTTTTTCATCAAACTCATTCTCAAAGTTTTTCATTTTGAATTTTTCTAGGGCAATAAATTTTTCTTCACCACTTTCTGATTTAATTAAAAATTCTACTTCTACGCTCAACAAATATTGATCGGTATTTCCAGATTTATTTTTTGATTGTGAACTTTTTTGAATATTAGAAATATTTGCGATTGAAAATTTTTTCTTTTTGCCCTTGTCTTGATATTTTTTGAGCTTATTTCTAATAAGAGTATTTATTTCATCATCTCCCTCTTGACTTATTTTCTCAATGTAAAAATCATAACTATTACTGTTAGAATAAATTGGAGTGTAATCACAATTTTGCAATAAAAAAGAAACGAGCAAGAAAAATATTATTTTTTTTATCATTAAATTATATTATGATATTAATTAATTTATTTGGAATAAATATCCTTTTTTTTATTTTTTTTTCTTTTACATACTTAACAATTTCAGGATATTCGTTTAATAAATTTAATAAGTCATTCTCAGATTTATTTTTTTTAGTTTTAATTAAACCCCTTTTTTTACCATTTATTTGGATTACATATATTGTTTCTTCTTCTTCTAAAAAATCTTTATCTATAATTGGCCAATTAATGTCTTCATGATTTTTTAGATCTACAATACATTCATTTGCGAAGTGAGGTATTACTGGCATCATACATACCAAAATTTTTTTATAATTTTCTGTTATTGTTTTAGCTGAGTATTCTTTTTTGATAACCTCAAAGATTTCAGAATAAATTTCATGAAAATTTGCAATTATTTTATTGTATGAAAATTTAGATAAGTTATTTGAAATTTTATTTATAAAATTATTGGTTAATTTAAAGAAATTTTTATCAAAGTCTTTCAAATGATTTTTATTGATTTGATCCAATATCTTTATGTGCAAGCTCCAAAGTTTTTGTAAAAATTTATATGATGCTGCAATACCATCATCAGACCATTGAATATCTTTCTCTGGTGGACTATCAGATAAAATGAAAAATCTTACTGCATCAGCCCCATAATTATTAATTATTTTTTCAGGGTCTATAGTATTTTTTTTTGATTTAGACATTGACTCTGATGGTCCTATTTTAACTTCATGATTTTTATCTGTTTCTAAAAATTTTTTTCCATTTATTGAAACTAATTCATCAGGACTAATCCAATCTCCATTTTTATCTTTATATGTTTCATGACAAACCATTCCTTGTGTAAATAACCCCTTAAAAGGTTCTTTGATTTGGAAATGCTCGTTTTTAAAAGAGAGAGCATTCATAAAAAATCTTGAGTAGAGAAGATGCAATATAGCATGCTCAACTCCTCCAATATATTGATCTACAGGCATCCAATATTTGATTTCTTCAGCGTCAAACCCATAGTCTTTCTTATCTGGTGAACAAAACCTTAAAAAATACCAAGAAGAATCGACAAAAGTGTCTAATGTATCTGTTTCTCTAACATACTCTTTACCATCTATTGATATCTTCCGCCATTCTTCATGGAGATCTAGAGGATTACCTGAAGTTTCAAATTTTTTTATATCTGGCAACTTAACTGGTAATAAATTCTTGGGTATTTTGTGTGCTATATTATTCTTATCGTAAATTATTGGAATAGGACAACCCCAGTATCTTTGTCTTGAAACACCCCAATCTTTTAATCTAAAATTAATCTTTCTTTTACCCAATTTATTTTTTTCTAAATGATTTATTGCACTGTCAATTGACTCATCTGGTGATTTTAAACCATTTAAAAAAGATGAATTAAACATAAAGCCAGTATCTGTAAATGCTGTTTCGGTAATTGAAAAACTATTATCTTCAATATTAGGAGTAACAACTGGAGTGATTTTTAATTTATATTTTTTTGCAAAATCTAAGTCCCTTTGATCATGTGCAGGACACCCAAAGACAGCACCTAACCCGTAATCCATTAAGACAAAGTTTGCAAAATAAACTGGTGATTTAATTTTATCATTTAAAGGATTTAGTGCTGTCAAATTGGTTTTAAAGCCTATTTTTTCTGCACTGGCTAAAGATTCTTCTGTTGTTCCAGTTTTAGAGCACTCTTCCTTAAATTTTATGAAATCCTTATTATCTTCATAAAGTTTAGCAATAGGATGATCTATCGATAATGCTAAGAAAGACATTCCAAATAAAGTATCAGGTCTTGTTGTATAACATTCTATATTTTTAATTTCTTTAGATCCTTCAATTTTAAAATTTATTTCACACCCAAAGGATTTACCTATCCAATTCTTTTGCATAATCTTTACTTTATTTGGCCAATCACTTAGTTCTTCCAAATTATTTAATAAATCTTCAGAAAATTTTGTAATATTAAAAAACCATTGATTTAGTTTCTTTCTCTCAACCGTTGCTCCAGATCTCCAACCCTTACCATCTATAACCTGCTCGTTTGCTAACACGGTTTTGTCAACAGGATCCCAGTTTACATAATTTTCTTTTCTGTACACAAGTCCTTTATCAAACATTTCCAAAAAGAATTCTTGTTGGTGTTTGTAATACTCGGGAGTGCAAGTTGAGATTTCTCTATCCCAATCAATCGATAGACCTAATTTTTTTAATTGAGATTTCATTATACTGATGTTTTTTTCAGTCCAACTTTTAGGATCTAAGTTATTTTGTCTTGCAGCGTTTTCTGCTGGCATACCAAACGAGTCCCAACCCATAGGATGAAGCACATTATAGCCTTGTAGAATTTTGTATCTTGCTAACACATCACCAATTGTATAGTTTCTCACATGACCCATATGGATTTTACCCGATGGATAAGGAAACATTTCTAAGCAATAAAATTTCTTTTTATTTTTATCAGAAGAGGCTTTAAATGAATTATTTTTTTCCCAATGAGTTTGCCATTTGTTTTCAATTTCTTTAAAGTTATATCTTTCCACTTAACTAAAATTTTAGTCTCCAGTGCTTATGCTTGGAGTTCCAATATAAGGTTTAAAATTTTTCGCCTTGTCTTTATCACTATAAATTACAGCTCTTTTTAGTATTTCTTTTTGAAGTTCTTTAGTTAAGTTACCAGTGTTTTGATTTACAACACATTTCGATTCGGCTACACACTTTTTGTAAAAGACATTAACATTTATTGCATCAGATCTAATTTCGTTACTTAAAAATCTAATAGTAATTTTAATTGTTTCGTTTGGATTGCTATCATTTGAATACCAGTCAGTAATTATAACGCCTCCACTATAATTTGCTGATGTCAGTGGCATAAAGTCAATTATGTCTAACGATGCTCTCCATAATGGATTAGAACTAGCAAATTCAAAATTACCACCACCACCAAGTTTTTTTGTATTAAGGCTATTAAGTCTAAAACCTTTTCCTTCTTCTAAGTTTTTTTTTACTCTTTCTCTTGGATCGGGTGAACTTTTTCTTGCATCACCTGGTTTAGGTAAGCCATTACAGGATTGTAATAGAAATATTGAGATTAAAATTAAACAGGAAAATTTGATTTTTTGCATAAAGTTATCTTAAATGGTGAAATTTTTAACATATTCAAATATCATAAAAAATACAGCAAAATACAGTACAAATAGTGTTGTAAAAATGCAACATAGTTATTATTTATCTAACAAATTTTAAATAATTCGACAAAAATTGTAATGTTTTTGATAGTTATGCCTTGTTTAATATTAAACAATAAACAAAGGAGTATTTAATATGAACAAACTAACAAAAATAGGTGTATCAGCACTTGCTGGTTCACTTGCATTAACAGCAGCCAACGCTATCGAAATGAGCGTATCAGGTAATGCTAGTGGTGCATACGCTACAAGCGATACAAACAAAAAAGGTGACTTCTACCAAATAGATAGTGTTAAATTTACTGCATCTGGTGAAACAGACGGTGGTATGAATGTAACAGCTTCTATGGAGTTAGACAATGACAACCCAGGAACTAGTTCAAGTTCTAATGGTATGGATGACAGAAGTTTCTCATTTGGAAACGATGCATTAGGAACTGTAACTTTCCATGGTCATGGTGGTTCATCTGTAATGGGACAATGGGATGACGTAACTCCTAATGCCTATGAAGAAGTATGGGATGGTACTGCTGGTGCTGATGTAAGAATCGATGGTAGATCTGGTAATAATTTAATTGCTTATGATTCACCAACGTTTAGTGGTGTTACATTTAAATTAGCGCACGTTCAAGGTGCAGCAGCTGATTTAACATCTACAGCTAACGGAGTTGACTTAGGTGCTTACACTGACTTTGGTATTCAAATCGCTCCAGAAATGGTTGAAGGTTTAACACTTGGTTATGCAGAAGCTACTATGGAAGATACTGCAACAACAGAAATCGACCATTCTACATATTTCATTAAATATGCAGTAGGTGGATTAACTGTAGGTTACCAAGAGCATGAAGCTGATGGTCCAACAGGAGCTAAGTCTGATGAATCTACATCATGGGCTGTTTCTTATGCAGTAAGTGATAATATGACAATCGCTTATGGTCAAAGAGACTACGATGATAACACAGCAACTAGTGCATCTACTGGTGATTCTATGGAACAAGAAGATTCAGGTTTCTCAGCATCATACACAATGGGTGGTATGACAATTGCTGGTCACATGAACTCAAACGATAACGTAGGTGGCGCATCTGCTGCTACAGCTGATAAAGAATCTTACGAGTTTGCTTTATCATTTGCATTCTAATTTAATTAGAATTTAAATTATTAAAAGGCCCCTTTTAAGGGGCCTTTTTTTTGAAAATAGAAATTCCAGCAAATCCACAAACATCAAGCAGATTTAACAATTTCAAATTTTTTTCACTAATACCGCCAAGTGCAACTATTTTATTTTTAGAAAAATTTTTTATAATTCTAAATTTGTTAAGACCAAGATAATTTTTATTTTGTTTGAAAAGTGATGATAAAAAAACATAATCAACTTTTTGATTTTGCTTAATCTTTATCTCTTTTATTGAATGCGCTGAACCTATAATTTGGAAGTCTTTTTTAAAAGTATAACAAAGATGTTGATAACTCTTGTTGAATGCTGGTAAATAAACTCCATCTAACCCCAAACTCATTGCTAATTTCACATTATTAGATAAATAAAGTTTATTACCTTTTTTTTTACAGAAATTTTTAATTTCCAAAATTTTTTGAGTATTAATCTTGTTATTATAATTTCGATAAATTATATTTGTTTTTTTATCCTGGATATTAATTAAATTTGTATCGTATTCACTTATGAAGTAATATTTTTCTAAATAAAATTTATGCATGAGTCAGTTAAAAAACTAAAATATATTCAAGAAATTGTAAAATCTAAAGAGAAAGATTTTAATTTAAAAAAAAAACCTACTATAATTGCAGTTTCTAAAACATTTAGTATTGATAAAATTTTACCAATAATACAGGAAGGTCACCAGGATTTTGGAGAAAATAAGGTTCAAGAAACTTTAGAAAAGTGGTCTAATATAAAAGTAAAAGAACCAAATATAAAATTGCATTTACTAGGCAACCTTCAAACGAACAAAGTAAAATCAGCAGTCAAAATTTTTGATTTTATTCACTCTTTAGATAATAAAAAACTAGCTAAAAAAATTTCAGAAGAAGAGACTAAACAAAATAAGAAAATTAAAATTTTCATTCAAGTAAATATCGGTAACGAAATCCAAAAATCTGGTATTTCAAAAAATGATCTTGATGATTTCTTTTTGTATTGTAAAGAAATTAATTTAGACATTATTGGTTTAATGTGTATACCGCCCTTCGATTTGAACCCAGTACCATTTTTTAATGAATTAAAAGATTTAAATGACAAATTAAATTTACCTCATTTGAGTATGGGCATGTCGTCTGATTATGAGAGAGCTATTGAAAATTTTTCAACTTATCTAAGAATTGGTTCCGAAATTTTTGGTAAAAGAAATTAACCTATTTTGATTGTAGCGTTTGAAGAAATAATCTTTATCATTATCATAAAATCTTCCTTGCTAATTGCAATACATCCCGCTGTAGGTTTATAATTTTTGGTTAGATGCAAAAAGATACAGCTTCCTTTACCTAAAATTCTTTTTACTGAGTTATATTGGATTGGAATAAATAAATCATATTTATTGTCTTTTCTAAAGAGTTTTTCATGTTTAATTCTTTTATTAATTTTAATAAGTTTATTATAATTTTTTTTATCTCTTTTATCGTCACACCATCCCATAGTTCTTCTAATTTCAATAACTTTAAGATTTGATTGTATTTTTTTACTTCTATCTTTTCTGTAATATAAAAATCCTAATTTAAAAGTTCCTTTGGGGGTCTTGTTGTCCCCTTCAAGTTTATTATTGCTTAATCCATTTTTTCCAATGCAGCATTTGAAGATAAAATCATCAACTATAAGAGTATGTTTATTTTTTAAATAAATTATCATATTGTATTTATATATGAATAATCAAAATTTACTTATTTATGATTCAGAAATTCTTTATAATATTTTAGATGAATTAAAGGACTCACTTAATTTTAAGATTAAGTATATTAAAAAAAGTCAGCTGAATGACACAAGTTTTAGTGATTTAGATAGTTACCTAATTTTAACCACACAAAAAAATATTAATATAGAAAATCAATTATTATTTAGCGATTTTCCAGTGAGTTTTTCAAACCTTTATGAAAAAATAAATATTGAATTCCTAAAGAAAAATTTTAATCAACAATCAAATATTGATATTGGATCGTATAAAATGAACGTAAATTCAAGAGAATTAATTTTGAATAATAAAAATTTGAAATTAACAGAAAAAGAAATTGAAGTAATTGTTTATCTCTCGAAAAAAAATAATTCTATCAGTATAGATGAGTTACAAAAAAAAGTGTGGGGCCATCAATCAGAATTAGAAACTCATACTGTTGAAACCCATATTCATCGTTTAAGAAAAAAAATAAAAGATAAATTTAATGATAAAAATTTAATCTTAAGCACAAGAAATGGTTACAAAATTAATTAAAAAAAACAAGTTTGCAAAAGAATTGTTTTCAAGAAAATATAAACCTAGAATTATTAAACCTAAGAAAGGAAAGGGGAGCTTCAAAAGGGTCAAAAAAGTTTAAATTCTTGCTCCTATCTTTTGAATTACTTTTGCAGATAAATTTGTACCAGCCTGTAAAGATTCCTCTACAGATAGATTATTAATAACACCATGTAAATATCCTGCTGCAAATAAATCTCCTGCTCCAGTTAAATCACTTATTTTAAGGTTTTTTTTAGCATTACATTCATAGACTTTTTCATTTTTTATTGCTATTGCACCTTTATCACCTCTAGTGATAATAACATTTTTTTTTATTTCTTTAGAAAAAGATATTATATCTTCAAAAGATTTTTTATTTATTAGTGACATCATTTCTTGCTCATTAGCAAAAACAATATCTAAGTTATTTTTTACAAGATTAAAAAAGTTTTCCTTATGCCTTTCAACACAAAATAAATCTGATAAAGACATAGCTACTTTTTTAGAAAGAGCAATTGCTTTATTAAATGCTTTTTTTGGTTCTCCCTCATCCCAAAGATATCCTTCTAGAAAAGTTATCTCAGATTTTATAATAATACTGTCATCAATATCTTTTTCATTAATTTTTCCTGCAGTTCCCAAAAAAGTACACATTGTTCTTTCTGAGTCTGGAGTAATCAAAATTAGACATGTTCCAGTTGGTAGAGCTTCATCTTTTTTTTTGTAAAGATATTTTACTTTTTCTTTTACTAAACCATCTTCATACTTTTGACCTAAGTCATCATTACTTACTTTACCAATAAATCCAACTTCATTTCCAAGCTGAGAAATTCCAACAATAGAATTTGCAACTGAACCACCAGAAACTGTTTCTTCTATCTTTAAATCTAATAATAATTTTTTGAATTCTTTTTCATTAATTAGCTTCATTGTACTTTTTGTTAAAGAATTCTTTATTAGAAATTCATCAGGAACCTTACATAGGACATCAACTATAGCATTGCCTACTCCAATAATTTTCATTTATGCTTTTTTCGTTATAAGTGGTTTTTTTCTTTTAGGATAGCAAGTAGTGCATATTTTACAAGTTAAACCATAGCAATCTCTGGCTTTACAATACTCCCTGCCATAATAAATAATTTGTAAATGAAGGCTATTCCAAAATCTCTCAGGAAATAGTTTTTTTAAATCTTTTTCAGTCTGAATTACATTTTTTCCATTTGTTAAACCCCATCTTTGGGCGAGTCTGTGTATATGTGTATCAACTGGAAAAGCAGGATGTCCGAATCCTTGAGACATAACTACACTTGCAGTTTTATGTCCAACTCCTGGAAGCTTCTCTAAGTCCTCAAAAGTTTTTGGAACTCTACCATTGTGTTTATCTATTAATATTTTTGAGAGGTTGTAAATACTTTTAGCTTTAATCCTAAAAATACCTATTTTTTTTATTAATCTTTCAATTCTTTTTCTTCCTAATTTTAAAAAATGCTTTGGTTTGTAGTATTTTGGATAAATATTTTTAGTTACATTGTTGACATTTACATCAGTGCATTGAGCAGAGAGTAAAACTGAGATTAATAAAGTAAAAACATTTCTGCTTTTTAATGGCACAGAAATTTGTGGATAAGTTTTATTTAAGATCTTTAATATTATTTTAGCTCTTTTATGTTCATCCATTATTTGAAGTTTAAAAGATCTCTCATAGAATAAAGCCCAGGTTTTTTGTTTATCAGCCATTTGGCTGCTGATAAGGCTCCTTCTGAGTAAAGAGCCCTATCAAATGCTTCATGGTTTAAAGTAATAATCTCTTTGCCACTTGAGAATTTTACCTCATGTTCTCCAATTATTTTTCCTTTTCTTATAGAGTTAAAATTAATTTTATTTCCATAAGGAAAATTTTTTTTATTTAAATATTTTTTTCCTAATAAGCCATAAAAGTTTCTTTTTTTACCAACAGCAATACCTTTACCCAACATCAATGCAGTTCCTGATGGATAATCTTTTTTATACTTGTGGTGAATTTCGAAAATTTTGGTTAAAAAATTTTTTCCTAAAGAACTTGAGGCAATTTCTGTTAAATACATTAAAAGATTGATACCAAGACTCATATTTCCAGCTTTTAAAATTGGTATTTTTCTTGAAAATCTCTTGATTAACTTTTCCTCATTTTTTGTAAATCCAGTCGTGCCTATTACAACTCTTTTTTTAAATTTTGATGCTATTTTTAAGATTTCAAAAGTACATTTTGGAGTTGTAAAATCTATTATTATACTGGCTTTTTTTAAAGCTTCTTCTGTGTTTAACTCTACTTTAATTTTATTGATATTTTTACTAATTTTTTTGCTCTCTGTAAGAGCAACTAATTTAAAATATTTATCAGATACAGCAGATTTAATTATCTGTTGACCCATTCTTCCCATACAACCAGTTATTGCCAAGTTTATTTTTTTCATTTTAAGATAGAGTACGAAATTATTACAATAGAGACAACAATTATAGACCAAATGAACAGATTTTTAATAAATAGTTTGGATTTTGAATTAGATTCAATAAATTCAGGAATGATTAAAATTAAAACTGCAATTAAAAAAATTGCAGGCACTATCTGAACTAATCCCATTTTTTAGTTATTCCAGAAATTTTTAGCTTTTTGAAAAAACTTTTTAATACTTGGGTTGGATTTTTCATTTTCAATTTTTCTGAATTTTTCTAACAACTCTTTTTGTTCTTTATTTAAATATATTGGAACTTCAGTCTTAATTTGTACGTACAAATCACCATAATCACCTCTTCTCATAGAAGGCATTCCTTTTCCCTTTAGTCTAAATTGTTTTCCTTCTTGGGTGCCATCAGGTATTTTAATTTTTGCTTTTTTTCCATCAATTGTCGGTATCTCAATAGTTGTTCCAAGAGCAGCGTCTGCTATAGAAATTGGAAATTCAAAAAATAAATTTACATCTGATCTCTTAAATAATTCATGAGATTTTATATTAATAAATAAATATAAATCTCCATTAGCTCCACCTCTTGTGCCCGCTTCACCTTTTCCAGCCAACCTAATTCTTGTTCCATCATCTACACCTTTAGGAATAGTTACTGATATTTTTTTAGAAGTTTGTTTATTCCCTTGTCCATTGCAATCCGAACATGGATTAGTAATTTCCTCTCCATTTCCTGCACATTGAGGGCAAGTTTGTTGAACAGTAAAAAAACCCTGATTTGATCTCACTTTACCATTACCACCACAGTAGGTGCAACGTTCTGGGCTTGAACCAGGTTTAGATCCGTTTCCTTTACAAGTATTACATTTATCAGAAGCTGAAAACTGTATATTTTGTTTTTTTCCTAAATAAGCTTCTTCTAAAGAAATTGATAAGTCATATCTTAAATCTGAACCACGGTTGTTTGTATTTCGTCCTCTAGAACTTCTTCTACCACCACCTCCAAAGTCACCAAAAAAATCTTCAAAAATATCAGAAAAATCTGACCCACTAAATCCTTCGAATCCACCAAAACCTCCTTGTCCGCCCCCTCCATTCTCAAAGGCAGCATGTCCAAAGTTATCATAGTTTTCTTTTTTTGATTTATCTGAAAGAACCCCATAAGCCTCACTAGCTTCTTTAAATTTATCCTCTGCTGCTTTGTTATCAGGGTTTTTATCAGGGTGATATTTAACAGCTAATTTTCTATAGGCCGATTTTAATTCTTCAGGACTTGCACTTTTATTTACACCTAAGACATCATAATAATCTCTTTTAGCCATTTATATAACCTGGACAAATAGATGTCAGTTAAGCGCTTTTTTCTTTATTATCGTCTTTTACTTCCTCAAAATCCGCATCGACAACATTATCGTCTTTTTTATCCTTTTCATCTTTGCCATCTTCTTTACTTGAATCTGGTTTTGTACTTTGTTGTGATTTATAAATAGCTTCTCCAAGCTTCATCGAGGCCTGAACTAAAGTTTCTGTTTTTTTCTTAATGTCTTCAACATCCTCACCTTTTAAAGATTCTTTTAAAGCATTTGATCCATCTTCAATCGCTTTTTTTTCAGCATCTGAAATTTTAGAACCATGTTCTTTAAGATTTTTATCGGTTGAATGAATTAAAGTATCTGCTTGATTTCTTACATCTACAGACTCTCTTTTCTTTTTGTCTGCATCTTTGTTTGCTTCAGCTTCTTTCACCATTTTCTCAATTTCATCATCACTTAAACCACCAGAAGCTTGAATTTGTATCTTTTGTTCTTTACCAGTTCCTTTGTCTTTAGCAGAAACATTTACGATACCATTAGCGTCAATATCAAAAGTTACTTCAATTTGTGGAACACCCCTTGCCGCAGGTGCTATGCCAATTAGCTCAAAATTACCAAGCAATTTATTGTCAGTAGCCATCTCTCTCTCACCTTGTAAAACTCTTATTGATACAGCAGGCTGATTGTCTTCAGCAGTAGAAAATACTTGGCTTTTTTTTGTAGGTATAGTTGTGTTTTTATCTATTAATTTAGTAGAAACACCACCAAGAGTTTCAATTCCTAAAGATAAAGGAGTAACATCTAATAAAAGAACATCTTTCACATCTCCTTGAAGAACACCTGCTTGAATAGCTGCTCCCATTGCAACCACTTCATCAGGATTAACACTTTTATTGGGCTCTTTACCAAAGAAATTTTTGACTTCACTAATAACCTTAGGCATTCTTGTCATACCTCCGACCATTACAATTTCATCAATATCACTTGCAGAGATACCAGCATCTTTTAAAGCTGTTTGGCAAGGTGGAATTGTTCTAGCTATTAAATCTTCAACTAGAGCTTCTAGTTTTGCTCTTGTCATTTTTAAGTTAATATGTTTTGGACCAGTCTTATCTGCAGTTATAAAAGGTAAATTTATATCGGTTTGTTCTGCGGCCGATAGTTCAATTTTTGCTTTTTCAGCAGCCTCTTTTAATCTCTGCAAGGCTAACTTGTCAGATTTTAAATTAATACCACTATCTTTTTTAAATTCTCCGATTAAATATTCAACTATTGTATTATCAAAATCTTCTCCACCTAAAAAAGTATCTCCATTAGTTGATTTAACTTCAAAAACTCCATCCCCTAGTTCTAAAATTGAAACATCAAATGTTCCTCCCCCTAGATCATATACTGCAATTTTTTTATTTTGTTTCTTATCTAAACCATATGCTAATGAAGCTGCAGTAGGCTCGTTAATAATTCTTAAAACTTCCAGGCCAGCTATTTTCCCAGCATCTT
>MDSV01049016.1_pt1 | contig 22784 bp, 19 predicted proteins | sample 810851 | NCBI WGS metagenome assembly MDSV01 (sample SAMN05326640, study PRJNA326480) | marine metagenome | isolation source: seawater | place: Atlantic Ocean: North East | collected 2012 | reverse complement strand
GTTAGTGTTGACATTCTCTACTCTCCATATAGTATTTATCGTATCGATAAATATACATATGCCAAGATTATCTTTATATAAACCAGAACGCGGCAACGATTTTCATTTCCTGGACAAACAAATTCAGGAAATGTTCACTGTTGGCGGCACTGATATTAATATACACAAATATTTAGGTGCTAAAAATCCTAGCACTGCTGAATCAACTGCTGACCAACCTAGATACGATGCCGTAAAAGAAACAAATATTCAAGACTTGTTATTTCTTGAAAATCGAGATAGAAAATACGATCCAGATGTTTATACAATGCGAGCTGTATATAATGTACAAGATATTGATTTTGATTTATCGCAATTTGGATTGTTTTTAAGCAATGATACATTGTTTATGACTATACACATAAACAGTAGTGTAAAAACCCTTGGTAGAAAAATTATGAGTGGTGACGTTATAGAGTTGCCGCATTTGACTGACGAATATGCTTTAAACGACTATGACGTAGCATTAAAACGTTTTTATGTTGTAGAAGATGTAAATCGGGCTGCAGAGGGATTCAGTCAAACCTGGTACCCACATTTATATAGATTAAAACTAAAACAAATATATGACGGACAAGAATATAAAGAAATTTTAGATCTGCCTGCTAGTGAAAATTCAAGCAGTACTCTTAGAGATGTGTTATCTACATACGAAAAAGAAATGCAAATTAATCGAGCAGTTGTTGCACAAGCAGAATTAGATTCTCCTAAAAGCGGATTTGATATAAATCATTTTTATACTGTGGCTACAAACGAAGATGGTTCGATTGCATTGCAAACAGCTGATCAAGATGACTTAGATGCTTCTATGATAAACGCAACAGTTGACGAAATAGCTGATGCGCCAAACAGAGAAGGATATTCAGGATATCTTGTAGGTACAGGAGATGTTGCTCCGAATGGTGCACCATTCGGATTTGGTATTGCATTTCCTAAAGACAATAGGCAAGGCGATTTCTTTTTACGTACAGACTTTTTGCCAAATAGAATGTTTAAATATGACGGACAGAGATGGGTCAAACAAAATGATGATATTAGAATGACTCTAAGTAATACCCTTGAAAAACAGACACAAAAATCAAGCTTTATAAACAATACTAATCAAAGCACTATTAACGGTGAAATAGTAGAAGAACGTCAAAGTTTGTCTAAAGCACTTCGACCAAAAAAGGATAATTAATGCGACATTTTTACGACGGACAAATAAGACGTTATACTACTCAAATGATGCGTATTCTTAGTAACTTTCCGGTGATAGATGGCGACGGCCAGACTAAAGACGTTCCTGTAATGTATGGCGATTTGACAAGACAAGTAGCTAATATTATAAGAGAAAATAGCGAAAATAAACTCCCTAGTGCTCCTAGAATTAGTGTTTATATAACTGGGCTAGAACTAGATAAAGATAGACTCACAGACTCTACCTATACTAGAAAAACTAATATACGAGAAAGAGCATACGATGATGTTAATAAGGAATATTTAAATACCGAAGGTAAATCATATACTGTAGAAAGATTAATACCTACACCCTATTTAATGAGAGTGAATGCTGATATTTGGGCAAGTAATACTGATCAAAAATTACAAATATTGGAACAAATATTAGTTTTGTTTAACCCTAGTTTAGAAATGCAAACTACAGATAATTTTATTGACTGGACTAGTATTACTGCTGTAATTTTAGAAAATGTTCAATGGAGCAGTAGAAGTGTTCCTGTTGGTATTGATAGTGAGATTGATATTGCAACTTTAAGTTTTAGTGTTCCAATCTATATTAGTCCGCCAACAAAAGTACGTAAGATGGGTGTCATCACAAATATTATTACGAGCATGTTTGATGAAACAAATGGCACAATAGAAGACGGCGTATCACGTCCTGAACTAAATGCGTATGATGATACTAGTTTACCTGGCACGTCAACTGATAGCAGAGGCACTAGAGTTGATTCGCTAGCAGGTGGCCATAGTGCTAATGTAAACTTTGCACAATGGGGAGTATATGTAAATCAAAGTAATGCTCAGCTTGTGGCAAATGGATTGGTTGGCGTAAAAAATTGGAGAGAAATATTTACTGCATTACCTGGAACATATGCTGCAGGTGTAAGCAGAATATACTTATCTAGTAATGATAACACAAAAACCGTTACAGGTACATTCGCACTTAATCCTCTAGATGAAGGACAAATTGCAATAGACTTTGATGCAGATAGTTTCCCTTCAGATGATATTATTTCTAGTGCATTGGGTGATCGAACATCAATAGATTATATCATAGATCCTTTAAATTATGACCCTACATCAATTAAAACATCAGGACTACGCATATTGCTTCTAGATGATATAGGCGGTGCTTCTGCTACACAAGTATCTTCAGCTTGGGCCAATAATGACGGCACTGGTTTAGTTGCTAGTGCAAATGACATTGTAGAATGGGATGGAAGCAAATGGAACGTTATTTTTGATGCTTCTACTATTACAGCTACAACTTATATTACTAATCTTAATACGCAAACACAATATAGATTTAAAAATAACGAATGGTTATTAAGTATAGATGGGGATTATCCAGTTGGTACGTGGAGAATTGATCTCTTTGGCTAATTATTTGTATGAATGCAAGTATAGTATGTAGTGGAGCCTTATTTTATACACTATCAACAAATAGATTCCTGTTTTTGCACCGTAGTAATGGTAAAAAATCTGATGTGTGGGGATTAGTTGGAGGCACGAATGAGGGTTCAGAAACACCTTGGGAAGGTCTTAAAAGAGAAATTGTTGAAGAAATAGGAGACGTTACTACTCTTAAAAAAACACTTCCATTAGAAAGTTTTCTTAGCAATGATAAAAAGTTTTTATTTCACACATATCTTTGTGTTGTACAAGACGAATTTATTCCAAAATTAAACAAAGAACACGATGGTTATGCATGGTGTAGCTTTACCAAATGGCCAAAGCCTTTACACCACGGATTGCGTAATACCCTTCAAAGTAAAATTAATCTTAGTAAATTAGAAACTGTGTTTCAAACTATTAATTTACTTGACAAATAATACAAACGGTAGTATAATAAAATTATGAAAGTTCTAGTTCTTGGCGATATAATTAACGACAAATATATCTACGGTACTTGTACCCGTGTAAGTCCTGAAGCACCTGTGCCTATTGTTAATCTAACTGAAGTAAAAACTTCACTAGGCGGTGCAGGACTTGTAAGTGAAAACTTAAAAAATTTAGGGGTTGATGTTACACTTGTGCAAAATGAGCAACCGCGAAGCACAAAAACTAGAATAATAGCTGATGGACATTATGTTACAAGATTAGATGAAGATGAACAAGCAGACGGTGATGCAGTATTAAAAAATGTACTAAGGAGTGATTTTTCATCCTTCGATTATGCTATATTAAGCGATTATAACAAGGGCGTGTTAACACATTCTACACAAATTATAGAACATATAAACAGCCAAGGTTGTAAAGTTATTGTAGATCCAAAACGCCATCGTAAATATTATAAAGGTGCATGGTTAGTAAAACCTAATGCTAAAGAATACAAAGAATTTGGATTCGATAAACACAAAGGTAATATAATTACAACTAATGCAAGCGGTGCTATAATAGCAAAGTTTGAAGACGAAGAACACTTTATACTTCCAGAGCAAGTAGAGGTAAATGATGTTACTGGTGCAGGAGATTGTTTCCTTGCGGCATTTGTATACGGACTTACGCAAGACAAAACAATTAAAGAGTGCTTAGAACTTGCTGTTAAAGGTGCAACTGAAAGTGTAAAGCATTTAGGCACATATAAGTTATCAAAAACTGAATTAGAAGATACTATTGTGTTTACTAACGGGTGTTTTGATATACTGCATATTGGGCATTTAAAACTGCTTAAACATGCTCGTAGCTTAGGCAATAAGCTTATAGTAGCTATTAACAGTGACGCAAGTGTGAAGCGTTTAAAAGGCGAAACTAGACCCATTAATAGTCAAGACACTAGAAAAGAAACACTTGAGCAATTGGGCATAGTTGATGAAGTTATAATTTTTGATGAGGACACTCCGTATGATACAATTAAAAAAATTAAACCTAGCTTAATTGTCAAAGGTGGTGACTACACAACAGAAACAGTAGTAGGAAATGATTTAGCAAAAGTTGTGATATTTCCAAAAGTAGATGGATATTCCACTACCCAAATTGTAAAGGATATAAAAGTTGGAACTTGAGATTAAGAATAATAAAGTTATAGTGCATAATGCTTTAAGTGAGCCTGAATTTAACAATATAAAAGAAATATTCTATGGATATGATATACATTGGTCCTACAATGATGGAATTGTAAATACTGATAATAAAAGTGATTTTCAGTTTGTACATTTAATATTTGATCATACTAAAGCAGCTTATGGACCAATATGGGGTAGTATGCTTCCTATTATAGAAAAAATAACACCATCAAATATAGTAAGGATTAAAGCTAACTTACGTACAAGAACGCACAAAATAGAAAATAGTGATTTTCACTGTGATGTTTGGATGCCAGGCGCTCTTACTGCTATATATTACGTTGACACAAACAACGGATACACTGAATTTAAAGATGGTGATAAGATTAGTAGTGTAGCAAATAAATTAGTTGTGTTTCGTTCAAATTTACCACATCAAGGTACTAGTTGCACTGACCAAAATAGAAGAATTGTAATTAATTTTAATTTCATGCCAACTACAGGATTACTACATTCAAATGGGAATATTGATACTGCTGTAAATGCAATTACTGATCCTTTAATATCTGATACCGATAAAGAATACCAGAAACATTGGTCTGAAAAAATGAAGGGGTATTAATGAAAATACTAGTCACAGGATACAAAGGATTTATAGGTCAAAACGTATGCAACTATCTTTTAACACAAGGACATGATGTTGAAGGATGGGAATACATGGATAATGCTGTACCTGACCCTAGTTCATATGATTGGGTAATACATCTTGGAGCAATTACTAGTACAACTTATACAGATGTAGATCGTATTATAGATCAAAATTTTGAGTACAGTATGCGATTGTTACAGGTTTGTGAAAACTATGGAACAAACTTCCAATATGCATCTAGTGCTAGTGTGTATGGCCCTACAACACATTTTACTGAAGATGGCCCTTTGCTTCCACAAAGTCCATATGCTTGGAGCAAGTATTTGTTTGATAGATTTGTAAAACAACATAAAGATGACTTTACAGTGCTTGTGCAAGGTTTTAGATATTTTAATGTATACGGTCCAGGAGAACATGATAAAGGCGATCAAGCTTCGCCTTATACTAAGTTTACAAAACAAGCACAAGAAAATAGTGAGATCAAAGTTTTTCAACTGAGTGAACATTATAAAAGAGATTTTGTATGTGTAAGGGATATTTGTACTGTACACAAAAAAATGCTTAGTGTTGATGCTAGTGACATTTACAATGTTGGTACTGGTGTTGCAGAAAGTTTTGAAACTGTAGCACAAACTATTGCAAAAAAATATAATGCTACAATAAAATATATTCCAATCCCGGATAACATTAAAAATCAATATCAAAAATATACATGTGCTAATATTGACAAATTAAATAGTGTTATAGATATGGAGTGGACTAATATAAAGGATTACATTAATGAAAATTAGGATAAACGATTATGATATCATCTTACCATTTGGTTCTGTGATCTATCAATCAAAATTTACCAAAGATGATCTAGATTTTTTAAAAATGCTAGCTGAAGATTCTAGAGAGGGTAAAAACGCAAGCAAAAAACTAGTCGGCAATATAAAAACACAGACAGAACCTGTAGTGAAAAATGCAAGCACTCAAGAAAAATTTTACGAAATATTACATCCTCATATAGTAAAATACTTAACTGTAGATCAAAAAAGACAAAAAGTAATGTATGAAAATTCTATTAGGCCACCAGATTTTGTAGACGAAGAAGATATACAAAATGTTACCTATGACTTAGGTTCTGGACCTTGGTTTAATTATATGTGGGAAAATGAATTTAATCCGTTGCATGCACATCACGGCTCAGTAAGCGGAATAGCAATGATACAAGTTCCTACAGAAATAAAAAATGAAAGATATAATACTGAAACTCCCAATTACGAAACACATGGAGATTTAGAATGGGTAGATGGAAACAATCATTATAAAGTTATACCCGAAGAAGGAAGTATTTTCTTATTTCCATCGCATTTAAAACATATAGTATACCCCTGGCACAGTCATGTAGAAAGAATAACATCTAGCTGGAATGTATTTAACATAGAGTATCCTGAGAAAATTGAGATTAAATATGAGTAGATTAGAAGGACATGTAAAAAAAGGATGGGGATATGAACTTATATGGGCTACAAATGACAAATACTGTGGTAAAATAATGGTATTTGAAAAAGTAGGTGCAAAGTTTAGCATGCATTTTCATCATGAAAAAGAAGAAACATGGTTTGTAAATAGTGGCAAATTTAAAGTAAGATGGATAGACACTAGTAATGCAACAATGTTTGAAAAAGAATTAAAGGAAGGAGATACATGGCATAATCCCCCTTTACAGCCACATCAACTAGAAGCACTAGAGCCTATGAGCTCAGTTACAGAAGTAAGTACGCCGGATTCAGTTGAAGATAATTATAGACTTATACCAGGAGACAGTCAATCTTCAAATACGGAAATTCCTGATGATTAACATTGCATGGAGTGACGAGATTGATAGAGGTCCAAATTGGATTGCTCCGAAGTGTGTAGTTGGATTAGATCGAGATGGTGTAATTAATAAAGATTTAGGCACTTATTGTTATAAAAGTAAAGATTTTGAACCTATTGAAGGTAGTATACAAGCTATTTCCCAATTACGACAATTAGGGCACAAAGTTGTGATCATTACCAATCAAGGAGGCATAGAGCACGGATTATTTACTCAAGATGATGTTGATAATTTGCATAACCACTTATTTGAATTACTTGGAGAAGCAGGTTGTGAAAGTATAGACGGTATTTATTACAGTGCTAGTAGTCGAAAAAATGATATGTACGCAAAGCCTAACATAGGCATGTTCAAACGTTGTGAACGTGAAGTTCCACATGTAAAATTTAATCAAGGATATTATGTAGGTGATAAAATATCCGATTTAAAAGCATCTATGAAAATTGGTGCAAAACCAATACTAGTACGCACAGGATACGGAAAAGAAACAGAAGAATTAATTAATAAAAGATTTACTTACAAACAAATAAAAAAGCGTACCAAAGTATTTGATACTCTTTTAGATTTTGTTAATTATCTTACGGATCAAGCCTGAGCTTCACCCCACTTAATAATAATATTTGAATTAATATCTGAACCAGTCACCTTATAAACATTAATAGCTAACACATCTGGACCATTTGGAAATGTACCTCTACCACCCAATGGTGTGTTTGTAAGTTCTTTTAAGTCTTTTAGATCCAGTGTAGAACGTTCTCCTGGCACAGCAATAAATGAAAATACAGTTTCTCCTGGTCTAGCAAACGGTGGTTGCTCAAATGTAACTTCAACTGTACCTGAACTTAGTGCTAGCGTACCTGTATATGAGTTGTTAAAGTTTACCTGATAAAACGTACTTCCACCCCAAGTAATACTGTTTATACTGTTTATATAGGTATTAGAAGGGAATGTTAATCCATTGTTTCCGCCAGTAACCGCTGTACCAACAATAGCTGCTGCTGCATCAACACTAGCTGTAGTAAAGTAACCATAGTTTTTGTTTACAAGTGCTGCATTAAATGCAACAGTAAAGTGGTTCGAAGAGCTACCTGCAATACTTCCTGTAAGTCGTCTTGAAAGTTTAAAGTATCCCCAATCATTTGAATTTTGTCCGCCTATGTAACCAAAATCAATAGTGGTATTAGCTGGAACATTTGTGCCTGTTATAACCTTACCTTCTACAATACTTGTGTCAATTGTTCCAAAGGTAGCAAAGTATTCTGCCGGGTTAACGTAGATGTAGTAGCTATTATTATAACCACCATTATATGTCAGTCTAGTACCAAACTGTCCTGTAATTGAAGCCACAGAAGTTAAATTAGCTGTAGTAGCAGATGTACCATCTGTCCATGTAACACCACCACCAGATGCAATTTGAGCAAAACTAGGCTGACCACCTTGTGCAACACCACTTAGTCCTGTCCAGTTTACATCACCTGGATTGAGAGGATAGTTGTTAGGATTCAGCACACCTTCAATAACAATACCTCCTGAGCCTGTGTCTGATGTCACCTCAAGACCCATTAGAAGTAGCTGAGCACGGTTAAGCAGTTCCCGCTCTCCTAGGTCACCTGTAATAGCGTTTGAAACACTAGGTGCTAGTCGCATCATAAATGCAGTTTGCTTTGTTGTGCTAACTGTGATTCCTGTTTCAGCGTAACTAAAGATATAGCCTCTATCTTCATCAAATCCACCATCTGTAAGAAACGCACTACCCCAGTGACTAATAAGTGGTGTAATTGTTTGTGAAATAATAACAACACCTGTTCTAGCTAAGTGAGTTACTGCTGTACCTCCTGTATAACTACGTTCTGCTCCTGCTTGGAATGTTAGTAGATTAGCTGCTCTAGTAACTCCTGTAAGTGTATTTGTCTCTTTGTTGTTAGCTGTATACGTCATTACTTCGTTGTCAATATACACAGTTGCTTGATATGGGAAGAAACTGCTATCTTCAAGTTCAATAGTAGTTTGACTTGCTGACATTTGTGATTTAAGTTTTCCTGGAGGGCCTTCATTTGTGACTTCGTAACGTACAGGCAAGTTTCCTGATCTCATAAATGCTTCTGTATTAACGTTCGAGTTACGCATTCTGTGAGCAAAAACAAAATTACCAGTTGCACCTCTAACCATAAAATCAATAAATCCAGCACCATACCATGTATACTGTATTCCTATCATTTGCATTTTAGCTATGTCCATGTCGTAACCGCTTGGGCCTGTACCATCTAGTTTGTCTAAATTAAATTCGCTTTGCTTTGCTTTTTTATCACTTACTAGTGCTACTTTTGCACCTGTAATGTTTATAACGCCGCGCCAGTCTGGAGTAATCGTCATTGCTGTATCACTAGAAATATGACTAACAACGTGTGTCATTCCTTTAATAATAATTCTGTCACCAGCTTTCAATTGGTCTCTAAATCTTGTGTTTGTTCCTGTTATATTGTTTTCGTCTACATTAAGTGCAATAGTACCTGCAATTTGTTTTGTTCCTGTACGCTGTACTGCACTAATTTGTGTGCCGTCAAATTCCCAAAAAATTCCATTTTGATCGTCAAATATTCCTGAACGTACTGTAGCCCCGTGCCAGCTTATAACACTCATTTGTGCAGAAAATCCTAGCACTGCTGTGGTCGCTCCCAGTCTACGTTTTGATCTAACTTTAAATGTTCTTTCGTCGACTACATTTACTACAGTATAATCAAATTCAGCACCAACTCCTGTGCTGGGGCCACTGTTGTATCCTTCTGTTTCAACACCAAGTAATCGTATTACACCTCCTACTTGCACACCGTGATCGTTATCATCTGTAACAATTGTAATTAAACTGTCAACTTCTACCCCATCTGCTACCACACTCTGTAGGTCGTAACTTGGTGCAAACAACGCACCTGTGGTATACATAATACCTTTACCTGACTGATATCTAATGTATTTTTTGCTTTGACGTATTGCTTGTGCGCCATGTTGTGGACCGCCAGTACCTAACTGTACTCCTCCGTCATATGGTCTATGCACAAAGAAGCTGTCTGGTCTTGGATAAACAATTCCTTGCAATACGTTACTTGCATCTTCTGTAATTGCTCCTGTAGTTCTTGCTTGATATCTTAAACTAGTAACACTAGGCACTTCTGTTGCAAAAAATGAGCCACTAGCTAGTTCATGGCTATTTGATCCACTATCACTTGTCATGTTTACAATAAATGTATCGCCTGGAACCAATCCATGAGCAGCCGTCCAATTTATATTAATAGTAGCTAGTGCCGCATAACTTATTGTCTCATTTAAAGCAATTAAAGCTGATGTAGCTTCCGATATTGTAATTGTAGAAATAATATCAATATTTGTGCCAGGATTAGCAATAGTATAATTTGCAGTTACGCTAGTAATACCTCCATTACTTGTGCCGTCTACATACATTTCTACGTCATTAAGGGGAGTCGCTCCTTCTAATACTGTACCTGGGATATTAATTCTATCTCCTACTTTATATCCAGATCCTCCCGAAAAAACACTAATATTATCATAGGAACTAAAATTTCTTCGTATATTAAATGATGCACTTGTACCTATGTTCGGTTGATTTGTACCTGTTACCGTGTATGGTCCTGTTGGCTGTGCCGCTGTTCCTGTTATTGTTACTCCAGTTATTCTACCATCAGCGACAGTATCAACTGATGTCACTGTTACTGTAGCATCATTTGCAGGTGTTGCACCTCTTAGATTAGTTCCTAATAATTTAAGCTGTTGCCCAATGTTATATCCAGTTCCTCCAGTACCGTCAATTAATATACCAGTATATTCAGTATCAGATAGTTCAACTGTAAATGTTGCTCCTGATCCTTGTCTTACTACTCCGCCTATATTATTAGCAGTTCTTCCGTTATAAGCAGTGCCAGTAGTAGTATATGTTAAAATTGCACCATTTGCATCAACACTAACAATAGTACCAGTAACATCGTTTGCTGGTGTCGTTCCGCCAAGCCCTGATGCATTACCGGCAATCGTAAATGTTTCACCTGAAAGATAATTAAGGCCACCGCCGCCTGTAACAGCATAGCTTGCTCCGTTTATTGTTACAGTAAATGTTGCTCCACCATCTCCGCCTGATGTGTTAGATGTAAAGGGTACCGTAGTGTATTGATCATATCTTTGCGGAGCGTTGCCAGTGGTATATGTTATACTAGTAATAGCACCAACTGCACCAACACTTGCTGCATCAAATGTGATCGCAGCACCGCCACCGCCGCCTAATACAGCATCAGCAATAGTTATTGTATCTCCTACAGTTACGCCTGTACCTGCACTTACAATTGAAATTTCGTTTATATCAACGTCACCTGCTGTGCTAATGCTTGCTACATCAAATGTTAAAGCAGCCGCTCCTCCACCTCCTAAGTTAGCATCAGCAATAGTAATAGTGTCACTTACAGCATTTGCAGAACCTATTGTAGCAATATTCACGGATGTGATTGAGCCTCCGCCGCCAACTTGTATATTAAATGTGCCTACAGTAGCAGACCCATTACTGCTAGTTCCAGTTACGCCAGTATATGTTCCTTGGGTTCTTGATGCGTCTGCAGCACCAATATTGTTTACGCTAGTTATGCCTCCTGCAGGTCTAACAACAACATTATAAGTAGATCCGCCTCCGCCTGTACTTGCAACACCATTGTATGTACCAGGTGTTCTATTTGCAGGGACTTGTGTAAGATTATTTATAGTAAGAACTTCTCCGCCTACAGCGACACCCGCGACAGTAATATAATTATTGTTAAATGATGACCCGCCTGTTGACTGAATTGTATCGCCATTTAGTACAAGAGTTTCTCCTACTAAATAACCGTTACCTGAATTAGCAATAGTTACTCCAGTATATTGTCCATTTAAGTATGTAACATTGAAGTTGGCCGCAGCGCCTGAGCCACCGTAAGCTTCATGCGACACGAGGCCTAAATTAGCATAACCATTAAAACTTATTCCGGATATTGATGCAGTATTAATATCTCCGTCACTATTAACACTAGTAACTACTAGTGTAACATCATTTGCTGGCGTTTGACCTCCAAAATCAGTGCCTAAGAATTTTATATTATCGCCAACAGCATAATTTAACCCACCGTTAGTTATACTGTTAAGCACATATTGATTACTCGAATCCTGTGATGGAGAAATGCTAAACTCTGCACCATTACCATTAAAGCCTACATTGTTACCTGAAACACTACTATAAGATACAACGTTGCCTATCCTTGCACTCGTAAAGTTTCCGCTAAATTGCACACCTTTTCCGCTTGCTCCTGTCCCAACAGTTTGCACATACACAGCAACTCCGTCGCCTCTATCTACTGCTTGATTAACTTGAAATCCTGAAGTAGAATCTACTTCAAGTGTATCACTATTCATTGGTGTTGTTGCAGTTGTTGTAGGAGTTAAAAATGTTCCGCCACCTGCACTAGTATCAATTACTTGTGTAGCTTGTGCGCCTGTAGTTATACCAGCATGTGTTAATGGAGAGCCAACTTCTGGAGCAGCTCCATCAAATGGAATTATTGTACTTCCTTGAGCGACAGCTAATTGTGTAACAAAACTACCAGATGATCCATTACTTGCTATACTAAATGTTGGTTGCCCAATACTTGCTCCTGTATAAAACCCTGCTTTTCTTAATTGACAATATGTAGTAACAAGTACATCACCGTTATTTGTTCCAACTTTAGCTTTTGCATAGTACGTAAATGTTTTATTTGTAGGCACAGTGTTTATTATAAAAGATCCTTCTGCCCTTGCTGCACCTACGATACTATCTTCTAATGCTTTAATTGTAATAGGTTGCCCAGGCTCAAATCCATGTGCTACTACAGTAGTTACTGTAATTAAGCTTGCGCCAATACCGCTTGTGCCTGCACTCGCATCTGTTACTACATTTTCTACAGCTTGGTTAGTTGCTGGTATTTCGTATACACTTGGATATCCTCTTAAAGTACCTATAGCAGACCATTTCGTAGGCTGTAGTCCATATTCAAAGTCTGCGTCAAGCATGCTCAAAGGATGGGCAATTCTCATACGTTCAATAGCGTCAGTACCAAAATCGTATGGTCTAACTTGTACTAAACTTTTTCCGTTCTCAACTTTTTCAACAAATACCTGTAGACTGTCTGTAGATAAATGAGATGTTGTATTGTAATTAAAGTAAATTCTTGTTATTGCATCTGTTGCTTGTAAATATGTGCTAAAATCAGAATCGTATCCTTTTGTAATTAATTTTGCACTTGCTCCGTTTTCTGCATTTGAAAAATTATATATTATCTCATTTTTTGTAGTATTAGTAACAAGTAATAATTCGTCAAGTCCCCAGCGGCCTTGTACTTTAAGGTTGCCAACGCCTGTGTCTACAAGTGTAGGCAATTGCGTTAAACCTAAATTAATAACATTAATAACTACTGCACTAAGTTCATTTATCCTAGCTATTGCTCCGGCTTCTGCATTGTCTCCACTAGTATCAGTAGCTTGAATTACTGCTGTTTGATTGCCCGAATAAGCAGAATTAGTAAAGATATAATCTCTAATTATATCTCTAATTTTTTCATATGTTTTTACTTCAGCTTGCCTATCACCATCAAATTGAGATACTGTTCCTTCCCAAAAGTCACTTGCAATTTGTCTAGTCTCTTCATTTCCTCCGTATCTAAGATCCCAAATCCATGCATCTATTACTTTGCCTATTTCGCTTTCCCAAGTTGCAACATCGTATGTATAACCTGAAAATCCAGTTGCATTAGCTGCTACTTGTGCTGCTATCCATGCTGTAGCTTCTTTTTGTATATAATATTTGTTACCGTATAATAAAGAATGTGCATTTGGATATACATACCCTGTTGCACTCATTCCTGGCTTAAATACGTAACTTTTTATCTGTGTTTTCGCCATGTTATTTTATATCCCAAATGCTATTGCAAACGCTGTTGATGTTTCGTCTACATACTTTTTGTTTGGCACTGCCGTCAGTCCTGATACTGCTCCACTAAGTGTAGCTGTCGTAAATGAAGCTGTTGCCGGCGTTGTTGCTCCGATAGTTGTGTTATCTATTGTACTGTTATTTATAGGTCCTACTATTTTACCAGCAACACTATCGATTAGCATAGTGCTATCATCTGAAAAAACTGATCCTTTTAAGTCGCCAGTGATTCCTCCAGTTGCTGAAATCATATTAGCTACGCTCATAGTGCCGCCGATATTTGTTGCACCTACTACGCCCAATCCTCCAGAAACTTTTAATGCTCCTGTTGTTATACTTGTGCTTGCAGTTGTATCTGTAATGCTTACGGTACTGAAGTTTCTTGCTTGATCTAAAACTGTAATAATGCCATATACAGTTCCCGAAGAGTTGCCATAATAAAGAGTATTTGGAGCACTTAGAGGAACAGTCCATGTAAGTCTACCAGATGATTTATTTTGTGCTGACCCGCCAACTGTGCTGTCACTATGACGTAATCCATTATTATAATTTACAGCCGGTCCTACTGCACTAAAAATATTAAATGTAAGAGTAGTAAATGATAAATCAAATGTACTAGTTTGATTCCTGTATACTGTTATAGGAGGTTGGTTTGTTACTTGTCCATCAAATCTAAAATTGCCTGCACTTTCTATAAAATCAAAATCTGCAGCAACTCCTGCTTCGCCATCGTTAACAGATAGAGTTAGTGTTGTTGCTGAAATATTACCATTAGCATCAACAGTAAAATTTGGACTCTTAAAGCCGTAGTCTGATCTTAAAGGTGTATTAACAGTCGTTGACATTTGTTACTCCATATAGTATATTTAGCCTACTTAGGAATGTCAACTAGTTAACGGATTTTGATTTTGAAAGTAATTTGCAGTAAAAATAAATTTTGCGCCTTCATATCCTGTCTTTGCTGATATTAATAAATCTACATAGGATTGGTTTACGGTTACTGATAAGTCTACGATATCATTCCCTAAATTACTTCTACCAACTACACTTAAATTAGCATAATTAACGCCTACCGCAACAATACATTTTACAATTTCTTTATTAGCATTGTCGTAATCAATAGAAATAGTAAATTCTGCAGCACTAAATTCGCCAGCATGCCATCTTTCTACTTGCGTGTTTGAATAAGCTTGTTTCCACGGGCCATTGTGAGAAGTAGCACCATTATTTCTAACTAATAGTGTTTTTTTGATACCTTCTTTAAAGTAATTTGCAATATTAAACATAATGATCCTTTGTCATTATATTTATCAGTTGTTTACGATGATAAGTTTTCCAAATTCTGGCAAGTAAAGATATTCAATATCACTTGTTGCTAATGTGCGTATAGCATCATCAATAGTTTCTACTAAAGGTTCTCCGCCTAGATTGAAACTTGTGTTAAAGATAATTGGAACACCGGTTTTTTCTTTAAAAGTTTTTATAATATTATAGTAATTAGGATTTTGATCATAGCTTACAGTTTGTATTCTGCAAGTTCCGTCTACATGAATAATAGCAGGAATTTTTTCTTTGACACCTGGTTGACAATTTACTGCATACATCATCGTAGGTGAACTGTCCATACCTCTTAAATCAAACCATTCGTGTGCATCTTCTTCAAGTATACTACCAGCAAATGGTCTAAAATATTCTCTACGTTTAATTTCGTTTACAAAATCTTTACCATCTTCAAATGTAGGATCAAACATTAAACTTCTATTGCCTAATGCTCTAGGACCGTTTTCTGATCTTCCTTGAAAACATGCAACAATATTTTTTGTAGTCATTAGTTCTACAACATCTTCTTGAGTAGCGTCCTTTATTTCTGCATCATATTTTTCTACTGTGCTATAAATGTCTTGTTCCGTATATTCATATTTTGGTCCTAAAAATACATTATCTGAACGTGTGTTTACTTTTGTGTCTTGAGATATTTTATAATGTTGATAAAGTGCTGCACCCATAGCAGTGCCAGCATCATTAGAAATAGGTTCTACATAAATTTCAATACCTTCATCTTTTAGGGCATCTAAGTAATGATAATTAGCAACACAGTTTAATCCATATCCTCCACTTATTACAACTTTATTTTGTTTTGATATTTTAACAGCATATCTAATTAGTTGTACTACAGCCTCCTGTGTCTCTTGCTGTACAGCATACGCTAAGTCTCTTCTATTTTGTAGATATGTTACATCGTTTTGGTCAAATGCAAGATCAACTTCGTCACTGTTCAATTCTTTATACTGTGGCATGTTGATTACAGCACCATTAGGATATCTAGGAACAATTAAATTCCTATTAGTAAGTGGTATATTCATACTATTGTCATTATCCATAATAGAAGGAATATTATCATTAGGTTTTCCGTAAGGTGATAATCCCATTGTTTTTCCAGCTTCAATTGCTGTAAATCCGCAGTATTCTGTTACAGCTTCATATGCTTTTACAATTCCTGCACGGTCATGCATAAATGTGTTATATGATGCACCCGGATCGTCCCAGCCGCTAGCGTCCCATTTATCAATATTTACAGAAGGTATTGCTTCTTTGGTTCCTAGACTTTTATGTAAGGTTTTAAAGTTTGCAGGGTAATTACATTTGTAAATACTTTCAGTTTCCCATATAGTCATTTGATCATTTTGATGTTGTAAGGGAAAAAATGTTCCAGCTCCATCAACAATAAGTGCAACTGCACTATCAAATCCTGATCTATAAAACGCCATTGCTGCATGCATTTTATGATGGTGCATAGCCACATCAACTACTTGGCCTTCTGTTCTAGGATCGGTTGAGTTTCTTTTAGGAGTATCAATTAGGCCTATTTTCCTCGCAAGACCACTGTAAACATCTTCACCAGAATAATCTAATATGCCCGCAGTACTTAATGGAGTAGTATGGCAAATAACTAGATGATCTAGTTTATCAGTATACTCTTTAATTTTAAGCATACTAGCTAATGCGCCACCATCGTACTTCAAACGTGTTAATCTTTCTTCTTCAACACTGAATACAATTTTACCATCTTTAAGTAAGCATACTCCTGAGTTATGTCCTCTGGCTACACCTGCAATCCAAATTGGGTTGGTCATACTTTTTTAAATCCTATTTAATATTCTTTTTAATCTCGTCAGCAATATGTTTTTCTATTTCATCTGTCATCTGCATTATACCTTCATTTACTCTATCAGAATATTCATCTATCGTAATCCTGATAGGGCTATAAACTCTTGATATTTCTCCCATATCGAGAATATTAAAAAATTCACAATCCGGGTAAGATGTATTAATAGGAAAAGTACTTCCTATAATAACAGTGCTTGGTATATCAAATGCATAGGCCATATGTTGTCCTACACTATCACAACCTACAAAATGATCTGCTTCTGCAATAATAGAACACCAAGTTCTAAGATCTATACCTTGCGGTACTGCAATTGATCTATCAACGCCGTGCTTTTTAAAATCAATTGCTAGTTCTCCCATAAAAATAATTCCATAATCTTTACTAATATTTTGTACAATATTAATTAAGTTAGTTGGTTCAATACTTCTGCCGCTATAATCGGTAAGTGTTCCGTTTTGTTCTATGATTCCTCTACCAAACGGTTGAATAACAATAGCTTTTTCGCATTTAGTTTTTTCTTTAACTTCTTTAATTACTTGGCTTGCTTGCAGTAACTCACCTTTGCTAAGTCTGATAGTTGGTTTAGGTAAATCTCTAATGCCTTTGTTATTAATAGCAATGTCGTATGCTTGTGCAAGACTACATTTCTGATTATAGTATTCCCAAACTCTATAAGGTTCAGGGCTTTCTAAATTCATATCTTTTAACTTATCTTCAAATAAGTTTTTATGCCAATGATCGTACGCCTTAGCATGTAGTACAGGATGTCCTTTAAAAAAGTCTGTTCCGCCTTCGCATATAACTAGAAAATCGTCATCTGGATTTTCTTCGTGGAATTTTTCTAGTGCAGGTATTGAACATACTACTCTTCCTGCTCCGCCGTTAACAAAAAATGCTGTGTTTCTTTCTGACATATTTTTAAATCCTATTGTTATAAACTGTGTACTTAACTACAACTATATGAATATTTATGTATGAAATATTTTAGAAACGGTCAAAGTGAAAGGCGCCGAAGCGCCTTTATTTGTATTAAATTAATCTTATTTAGATAATATCTGAAACATCAACATACAGTTCATGTGATGTGCTATGACAATATTTTTTTAGTTCTGGATCTGCTATTTCATCTACTAAATGATCAGGATTAGCATCATCTTTCTTAGCTTCTACAAAATTAGGATCCTGCACAAAATCAGGCTTGATAGGATTAGAATCCCACTGTGTTTTCCAAGGATCAACTTGTTTAATTTTAGTAAGTGTAACTTTTGCTCCTGTACCTGCACCGTTAGTTACAAAGAAACATTCAGTGTATGTAGCAGCTTCAGGATGATATAGTGCTCTTTTATTAGTAGCAGTAAACCCTGTGATAGCTCCGTCGCTGTCAACTGCATCAACAGTTATTTTAACTTCATCAACTACTGTAGTATTTTTATATATAGGATCTTGTACTAGTAGCATGTCACCCACTGCGTATCCAGTTCCGGCCGTAGGAATAGTTGCTGTCCAGTCAACACCAACTTGTTCTAACACATCTCTCAAATACTGTTTGTGTGCTTCTACTGCATTATACAAATCAGTTGGTAAGTCGTCTGATAAAGTTTTATCTGCTTGTTCAAGAAGATTATTTCTTCTTTGGATTCTGTCTTCCCATGTAACAAAAGGTTTCTTCCAAGCATATGGTTTTATAAAATCTTTTGCAATAGGATCATATACTATTTCTGTCATTTCATACGCATGTAGAGGATCTGGAAAAGCATCACTAACATGTGTTCTAGTTTGTCCTGGCACTGTTTCTTCTTTGTCTGGAATAGCCTCCTGTGATGTACCACCAAATAAGCTACAAATAATAGGATTTTCTTTTGCGTCTACTTCTATTAGATAACAGTCCGTGTCAGCGGGCATTGGCAAATTTCCATCGTAAACTAATTTTCCAGCGTGTTCATCTGGATATTCTGAATGTATAGTATTTGTTGTATTGTTAATCCATATATATCTTTTTGCAGGTCCTTTGTATTTTACTCTACCAATTTTGTTTTCATCAGCAGTTTGATGATATTGTTCATCTGGAACTGGATATTCAAATTGTACTGTTACTTCACTCATAATTTTTCCTTACCAATAAACCACATAAATCATTCCGCCACCACCTGGGGCTCCACATCTACATTCGTTGCCGTGTGTCCATGCTGTCATTCCGCCTCCTGCTGGATGATATGCTTGATTATAACAAGCCTGACCGCAACAAGATGAATAACCTGAACAAATTCCGCCGTGACAACTTTGACAACAAGTATTTGTCCCTTGAGGTCTTAGTCCTGGTGTTCCATATCCTGAACCCATATATTGAAATCCAAATCCCTGACAGAATTGGTTACTTTGTTGTACGCCCGTTGTATTGGAGAAGCATTGTAGTAGCGTAATGCTTCCACTGTATCCGGCACAACCGCCACAACATGTACAAGTTGAACAGCAACTATAGCAGTTACCAGCTGAATTACAATGATTTCTGTCTATGCAATAACCGCCGACTATACAAGTACACCAAACGCCATTTACACATGCAAATGATTGACATCCACAGTTTCCGCAGATATTCCCATTTGAAGCAGTAGCAGTTCCTCCTGCACAAAAACAAACACACTGTCCAGGGGTAATATCTGCAAAGTATTTTCCGTATCCTCCACTGTAGCCACCTCTTCCCATCATACAGCAACACGATCTGCCTCCTGAACTACCGCCACTCCACATTTCCATAACCATTTTAGATGCGCCTGCTGGTACTGTCCATATATATGCACAGCCGCCGTTTGCCTGCTTCCATGTATCGGTATTTTCTAATAAAAATTCTGCGGGTACAGTTGTGCTTCCTTCTTCGTAGCCATATAGTAAATCTTTTAAGTTAGCCATTTATTTGTGTCCTTGCTTTAACGTTCTTTATCATGATGATGCTGTCCAATGTATTACTACTAAGCCTCCAGCTCCTGGAGCGCCGTACGCCGGACTCCAGTCGCCGTGATTAACTGAACTTGGTCCGCCTCCTCCTGGAAAGTGAGCGTAGCCGCCAACATGGCACCCATGACAAATGCCTGAACACCCATCTTTGGTCTGCCTAAAATTTCCGCCTGTCATTGGCGCACTAGGCATAAATGAATGATATCCACCATGGCAGTTAGGTGTGCCTCTGCTTGCACCTCCTACTCCACAAATTCCCATAGTGCCACAGTAACTACCACATTGTACACTTGAACAACCTGCATAACTACAATTACTTCCATGATAGCAATAAGTTCCACCACTAAGTCCACCTGCTGCACATGCTACATTTGCTGCTTCTGATTCTCCGTATATGTAGCTTGGATAGCCTGTACATCCTATACAGGTTCTATTTGTACAACCTGTTGATCCCGCTGCACACAATCTATAAACACGACCAGTTAACGATGTTCCTGGAGTAGGATGTTGAATAACTTTTCTTGCATATGTTCCTGATCCGCCTGGCCATCCTTGGAAACAGCAACAACTACCAGCGCCGCCGCCACCGCCTCCCCACATTTCAACTGAAAACCATGTTACACCTGTTGGAACAGTCCATGCACAACAGCAACCCCCATTCTCTCCAGCGTCCACAGATGTGTGATACACAACTATGTTATGATGAGTAATTGTTCCGCCTCCGCTTCCGGCGCTAGCATATTGTAACATTGTTTTAAGTGCCGACATAATCTACTCCTACTTTGTATCCGGTGCTAGTGGTAAAGGAACTTTCCACGGATCTACTTCATCTGATTCGCCTTTTTTATATGTAGCCGGCAAATCTCTAAGTGCTGTTCTAAAAGCTATCCACGGTGCTTTTACTGAATCAGGCATATCTGGTGCAATTTTACTGTCTGATCCTTCTAGGAGGCTGTTTCGAACAGCTATCAACGAGTCCCATGTTTGCGGTTGAGGAATATAAGGTGGAGTTTTCCACTCTTCTGCTGATAAGTCATACTCTAAAGTAGCCACACCATGATATGTTTCTAAAACTTCTGGCTTTGAATTTGTATCCCAAGTTGCACCACCTGGTAAATCTTCTGAGACCGTAGACTGTCCTGGATAAGTAATTTCTGTATCTCCAGGTCCTAATATTGCTAGTATAAGTGGATCATCAGCAAAAGTTACTTCGACTCTAGTTGTACCTGGTGCAACTGGTATATTTTCTCCATCCATTGCATCTTCAACATCGCCTCCCACAATTTTTCCTTTATCATCACCATCAGTAGCAACAAATACCCAAGTTCTATGTGGACCAGTATATTTTGCTGTAACCGTTTTACCTTCACTGTCATCTTGCGAAAAGACTTCATTTGGTACTTTGTACGTAAAGTCTTGTTCAGTAATTATTGTATTTTCTGGCATTTGCTTTTTCCTCTTATTCGTTTATTTACGTGCTATACGCTACTATAATTAATCCACCACCGCCGAACTGCCCGTGATCGTGTGTTCCTCCACATGATACTCCTGAATATGAACTTCCTCCTGGAAATGCTGTTCTAATACTGTCGCCGTTGAATTTTTGTCTGCCGTGTCCTTGCCATGTAGTATCGCATAGATTGTACGATCTCGCACCTTGTTGGCCATGTCCTCCGTCTGCGTGATACCAGTAGTCAGTATGACAGTAGGTATTTCTTATACCATTCGATCCTGTTCCTACCCAGCCATAATCTTTATATGTATGTACCCAGCTACTATTGCTGCCTCCCTGCAATCTCCCCCAGCAACATGAATAGTTACTGAAAGGACTACTAAATCCAGGTTGATTTGACCCTTGTTCTCCGCCGCATGCACATGCTACAGTAGTACCAGACCAATTTTCTTGTACATAACTACTACAGCCGCCACAACCAACATTACTGTTATCATATGCACAACAAGATGTTCCTCCTGCACAAAATCTATATTGACAACCAGGTGTTACATCAATTTGTTTAAAATAAAATGCTCCTGAAGTACCTGAATGTGATTGGAATGCACAGCAACAACTACTATTGCCGCTTGATCCTCCGCCATATACCCACATCTTCATAGACGTTTGGCCTGCTGGTACCGTCCAAAGACAGCAACAACCACCGTTGGATACGCTGTTAGTCGAGGTATGGTACACTGCAAAATAATTTGGTACTCCACCTCCGGCAATCGGTGCAAGTGATGCAAGTAAACTAGAAAGAGTTGTCATAGTTTATTCCTTTATGAACCTGCCAACACCCAACCATACGTACTACCGCTATATGTTAATATCGGTGACGCATTGTTGATGTCGATAGTTAAGTCTTGTGCAACGTTTTGTATTTCCTCACCATTACGTGCTACTGTTATGTTAGCAGATCCTGCGGCACCAGTCACGTCTATGATTTGCACAGTATCTTCTACAGTTGGTGTAGCTGGTAGGGTAACTGTGATGCTACCCGCTGTACAAATAATACGTTCATTAGCTTTAGCAGTGACACTAACTCCAGTAACAACATTAGTTGTTGAGTAATTCAATGTGCTTGTTAAATATCTTCCCATTTTATTTGTCCTTTAATATATTTATGCCGCTGTCTCAATTCCGAATGCAACAACGCTTACGTTTGCTCCACTTGATCTTGCTACAATTAATTTACCGGCGTCTAAAATGATACCAGTACGTTCTAAAACGTTCCTTGGTAATAATTCAACATCATACTCTAAGTACTCGTCAAGTCCTGGTGTCGCTGTATCGCAAACGGCCAAACGTACAGTAATAGCTGAGTTACCTCTGTTTGTCATTGAAACACTAGCAACAGTATATGTACTTGCTGGGCAAGTATAGATAGTTGTATCTG